>FRDC01005172.1_pt1 | contig 41462 bp, 39 predicted proteins | sample 1106171 | NCBI WGS metagenome assembly FRDC01 (sample SAMEA3930566, study PRJEB13176) | freshwater metagenome | biome: Drinking water system; feature: drinking water; material: water | place: Singapore | collected 2014-12-20 | reverse complement strand
CGTTCAAAATTTCCGCATCGGCTAGGAGCGGATCTCCCCCGAGCAAGTCGACATTCAACTGCCAGTGTTCGCGCAAGCGCCCGCGCTGGGGACGCTCGTAGCGCCAGAGATTCGGGATACTGAACCAGCGAACGGGCTTCGGGAGTTCATGAAACTTAGCAGCCACCATTCGAGCTAAGGTGGGAGTCATTTCCGGGCGAATAGCCATCTTGCGTTCGCCCCGATCCATCAGCCAGTAGAGCTGCTGGTTCACAATTTCTTCGCCAGTTTTTGCAGCGTAAAGCTCAAACGGCTCGAGCATGGGGCCGTCGTATTCGAGGTAGGAATACGACTGCACGACATCACGCAGCTTGCCAAACATCCATCGGCGCATCCGCATTTCTTCGGGATAAAAATCGCGCGTGCCTTTGTAAGGTTGAGTCGAAAGAGCCATATTCCAGCCTTATCATGACTTGACTTTCAATCTCTAGATTTGTTAGCTAAGCCGAATGACGCACAATGAATTGGGAATGACTCGGGACTTGTTCATCATGCCGTTCGACCATCGCGGCAGCTTTCAAGAAAAGCTTTTCGGGATCAAGGGACGAACTCCCAACGCCACCGAAACCCAAGAAATCGCCTCTTACAAAAAGATTATTTACGAAGGATTCAAAAAAGCCATCTCTCAAGGCGTGCCGAAAGACAAAGCCGGCATCTTAGTAGACGAACAATTCGGCATGGACGTCTTAAAAGACGCTCTTGCTGCAGGCTTCATGACCGCTTGTCCGGCTGAAAAATCTGGCCAAGACGAATTTGATTTTGAACACGGCGCAGAGTTTGGCGCTCACATTGCAAAAATCAACCCGACTTTCGTGAAGGTGCTGGTGCGCTACAATCCTGAAGGCGACGCTGCGATGAATCGCAGACAAGCCGAGCGCCTGAAGAAACTTTCGGATTACCTGCACGAAAACAAGCGCAAGTACATGTTCGAACTTTTGGTGCCTGCCACCAAGCCTCAGCTTGAAAAATTTGGCGGCGACGTCGGTGCCTACGACAAGAAGCTCCGCCCCGCCTTGATGGTCCAGGCCATGAAGGAACTTCAGGATTTCGGCGTAGAACCCGATGTTTGGAAGCTCGAAGGAATTGAAGGCGCGGAAGACTCGATGAAGGTCTCCCAGCAGGCGCGCAACACCACCCCCCGTAAGAACGTCGGCGTGATTGTATTGGGCCGGGGTGAGAACGCTGAAAAGGTCCGTGAATGGCTCACGGTCGCTACGAAGACCCCAGGCGTAATCGGCTTTGCTGTAGGTCGGACGATTTTCTGGGAACCTTTGAAGGCTGCAAAAGAAGGCAAGATCAGCCGCGAAGAAGCCGCCAATCAGGTCGCTAAGAACTATAAATCGTTCTGTGATCTTTGGGTCAACGCCCGCAAATAGGCGTTCGCTTCCCTATCTCTCTGGAGTCGAATTATCTTCGTTGTAGTACGGACGGCCCATGGCTTGGGTCCGACCGCTTTGCACTTTTGAAATCGGTCCCAAGTTCACGGCTTGGCCGTTCGGGCGATTCTTAGTCGGCAGCTCCCAATGGTTGGCGCCGAAGTGCCAAGCGGGATGTTTCACAATGGCAGGCATCGTTTTCGGATAAGAACGCGAGTTCTTCAAGGCCTTCACTGACGACGGACCACGGTCGACAGCACCCTCATCGCCCCGAGCCATTCGGCCCCAGGCAACTGAGCTGAGAACAAAGAGATAAACTATCCATTCGTTTCTGAGAGCTTTCATACGACCTCCATACGGACAACCTCTATATTGTACTATTATTATCAACTATTTGTCCAGGTGAGCGGGCTTTAGGAGGGCGAATTTTTCAATAACTTCAAGGTATTGGAACTGGTATTTTTCTGGTACGTTAACCCAGAAATATGAGCAAGAAGGCCCTAGTGATTTTAGTAACGGTTTCAGGCCCCGACGGTCCGGGGATCACTTCTGAGCTCACCGGCATGCTCGCCAAATCTGGCACCACGATTTTAGACATTGGCCAGGCGGTGATTCACAACCTGCTCTCGCTGAGCTTTTTGATCGAACTCGATCCGATTCACGAAACTTCCAAACAACCCCTGAAGGATCTGCTTTTTAAAGCCACCGAAATGGGGCTCAAACTAGATTACCAAGTCTTCACTCCCGATCAGTTGAAGTCGAACGATCGACTCGGAAAGAAATCATTCCGATACGCACTCACTTTAATTGCCGATAAAATCAGCGCTCAAGCACTTCACGATGTCAGCCAAACTCTAGCGAAGTACAAAGTGAACATCGATTCCATCGAACGCCTGAGCGAAGATCAGTTCAGCTGTGTCGAAATCATCGCGTCTTCGACCGCTTCGCTCGATCGCAATCAGCTGAAGACGGATTTGCTCGTCATCGCGAAAGAAAACGGGGTCGACATTGCCCTTCAGAATGAAGGACTTTTTCGCCGCTCAAAACGCATGATTGTTCTAGATCTGGATTCCACGCTGATTCAAAGCGAAGTGATAGATGAATTTGCCCGCGAAAAAGGCGTTTACGGCGAAGTTTCGGCCATCACCGAACGCGCGATGCAGGGCGAGCTCGATTACAACGACGCCCTTCAACAGCGCTGCAATAAATTGAAAGGCCTGACCCAAGACGAGATCGATCGCGTTTATAAAAAAATCGAACTCACTCCGGGCGCACAAGAGCTCATTCAGATTCTAAAAAAATTGGGGTACAAAGTTGCAGTGATCAGCGGTGGCTTTAGCTGCATCGCCGATCGCATCAAGTCCAAACTCGGTTTGGATTTTGCGTATTCGAATCAGCTCGAGATGTCGGATGGTAAGGCCACTGGAAAAGTGCTCACCCCCATTGTTAACGCACAGAGAAAAGCAGATCTGCTCGATGTCCTAGCCCAGCAAGAAGGCATTCACCTCGATCAAGTCATTGCCGTCGGCGATGGCGCGAATGACTTGCTCATGCTGCAGAAGGCCGGACTCGGCATCGCGTTCAACGCCAAATCCGTGGTGAAAGAAAAAGCCCACATGTCGTTGAATCAGAAAAATCTGCGATCGATTCTTTATTTGCTCGGAATCTCCGGGCGCGATCAGTCAGAAATCCTATTCTAAGGTTGAGTCATTCAATCGATCGGGTTACAAATACTTCCAAGAGGATATCACTATGCAACTCGCACTATTGAGCACTGACGGCTTCCTATTCTTGCTTCGTTGGTTCCATTTCTTTTTTGGCGTGATTTGGATCGGCTTGCTTTACTACTTCAACTTTGTTCAAGGCGCCTTCTTTGCTGAAACCGATGCGGCAACGAAATCGGCTGCCACTCAAAAGCTAGTTCCGCGCGCTCTTTGGTGGTTCCGTTGGGGTGCGATGTACACGTTCTTGACCGGCTTCATTATTTTGATGGCTCGCGGTCATCAAGGGGGCTTCGGTATTTTCGGCACCTCTTGGGGTTTTGCCATTCTTACCGGCGCTGCTCTCGGCACCCTGATGTTCTTGAACGTTTGGTTGGTGATTTGGCCCAATCAAAAGGTGGTCATTCAATCTGCTACGCAAGCTGCTAGCGGAGGCCAAGCCATTCCGGATGCTGCCACTCGCGGCGCACGCGCTGGCGTTGCTTCCCGCACGAATGTCCTTTTCTCGATTCCGATGTTGTTCTTCATGGGAGCTGCAAACCACCTCCCCTTCGCGATGAGCGAAAATCCGAAGACGAGTCTCTACATGTTAGCAGTCGCTCTCATCATCGGCGGCGCAGAATACAATGCTTTGAAGGGCAAAACCGGCCCACTCACCACCATCAAGGGTGTCATCACCTGCGGATTTGCATTAACCGCAGTGTTCTACATTCTGATGGAAGCGCTGCTGTAGTTTCCTAATTGCGGTCAGCAGAAGCGGGCATCTTCTACGGTGCCCGCTTCTGTCCTGCTCCTCTTGATCTTTGCCCCCTCCCCTGATCATCTATTTTTCGTCCTACTTGTCCTTCATTGCCTTTGTTTGCCTTTCAAGTTTGTAAACCTGCTCGAGCTTGAGAATCGTACTGGTGCGTGGACGCTTCCTGCCCGTTTCGACAAGACTGAGATGACTGAAATGAATTCCACTTCGATCTGCCGCTTCTCGAACGGTGAGACCTAGTTTCAACCTCTCAAGACGTAATTTCAAACCGGGGTGTTCCGGAGATAGGACAAACCCTCTTCCTTGAAATCCGTCCTCGAATGCCTTTGGAAAACTCATGAAATGATTGTCGTCGTGATTCAGATAGGCGTGCTTAAGAATTCTTAGAACGGGCTTGAGTCTTCGAAAGATTTGGAGAGCAATCTGCCTGCGAAAACCTTTGGGATGTCGGCTCTGAATATAAATCCAAATCCTGCACTGATGTGTTGTTAATATCAACCGGGTTTCGGGAGGATGAGGCATGCATCGGACAGATGCAACTCTTCAGCCAACGAAAGGCAAACAAAGGCAATGGAGGACAAGAGAGGGGAAAATCGGTTTGCTGTTTGCGGTCTGCAGAAGCGGGCGTCTGTTTGCGGTGCCTGCTTCTGCCACCTGCTATCTGAGCGCGAATAGAATCTTAATATCCTGATCGTCGAAGCTGAGGCCTGCTCCGAAGAAGAACGGTAGATTTCCGTTCACTCGTTGGAGGGAGTCGATTCCGCCGGTAAGGTACACGGAGCTGAAGAGCTTCGAGTTAATCAACGGACGTGTCGTGAAAGTGGCGCGGGCTTGGATTCCGTTCAGACTCTTGCGGGAGTAGCCGTCGCCTCGAATGGCGAACATTCGCTCGGATCCGTCTGGGCCTGCTAAGAATTGAAGGCTCGCTGTTCCGTCGTTATTGAAAATACCGGCTGAAAGATCGATACGGTCTACAAAAACTTTACCTAACATCGCCGTGAAGACGATGGCGTTTAACTCCGTCTGAACCGTGTTCGTCGTCACCGACTGTCCGCCGACGGTTGTGACCGTGTTCAATTCCGTCACACGTCCACGCGGATCGTAACCCAGACCGACTAAGTAGTAACGATCCGGGTCCGGCCAAATTCCTAACTGGAAGTGAGCGCGAGTATTTTCGTAACCGGTGACGTACATCGCTCCCGCATCCACGATAAATCGGGTGCCACCGACCCGTGAAAGCACGCGATTCGCGTTCCGAATCAACTCCCGAATATCTTCTGCGTAAACAGGGTCATTCAAAAGTTTTCCGACCGAGCCCTCTCCCTTATTTACTCGAGTCATCAAATCGCGGAACTGCTCGATGGCATCTTCCAACTTCGCCAAAGTTCGCTGCGCGGTCGTATTCAGATTACTTTCCGGAGAAAGAGTGCGGGCGGCGCTATCCAAAGTCTTGTTCAATTGACTCATGGTCTGGCGCAATTCCTTCGGATTGATAGCGTCCTTCAAGTTCGAAGTCAGACCCCGCATTTCACCGACAAGCGAGTCGACCTGTTTGACCAGGTCTTGAATATTTTCATTCGATTGACCGACGGGAATATCTTTGCCGCCACTGCCTGCGCGACGCACCGGTTTTTCTTCAATCGTGGCTGGAGCTGCTGGCGCTGCTTCCGCAGTCGGAATAATGAGATTCAAAAGCTTAGAAGTATCGACCGGCTTACCCAAGTAACGAACGGGTTTCACTTCGACAAACTTATCGCCCAAGAAACCTTGGCCGCGAATGTAGGCGCGCGTGGTGGGCAAGACTTCCACTGGAGCCGTGATACAGATTCCCAAGCGAACATGGGTCTCCGCCAATTCAATCGATTGCAGGTAGCCGACTTGAATGCCCAGGGAGTTCACAGGCGACTTTGTTTTCAAACCCGTTGCATCATCGATATTGATGTAAACGAGATCACAACGGCGCCACCAATAAGGATGATCGTTCACCAGCACTGAGACCAGGCTGATCACAGCGAGGGATACGACTGTGAAAACCCCCACTTTGAACTTAATCATTTTTGTCGCTTCATTTGGGTTCATAGTTACGTCACCTTAAGATTGCTGAAACCGAAGGGTAGCAAGGAAGTTAGTAGATAATCACTGAAAAGTATCGTGAGACAAGTGGCGACCACAGTCGTTCGAGTAGCCAGCCCCACCGAACGAGCGCCACCCTGGGCACGAAAACCACAGAAACATCCCACGAATGTGAGGGCCATTCCGAAGACGGCCCCCTTAATAACGCAATGCGCGACCTCCATGGGGTCGGTGATCTTCAGGTATTGATCAACGAACACGGGAATATCGAGACCCATCACACCGCAGGCAACCACGCCGGCAGCAGCAGAGGCCACGATGGCAAAGAAAACAGACAGAAGCGGGAGCATGAGAAGCCCCGCCCAAATGCGCGGCACCACCAGGTACTCCAGCGGTTCCACAGCCATCACTTCGAGCGCATCAATTTGTTCGGTGATCTTCATACTGGCAATTTCCGCGGCCATCGCTGCACCCGCACGGCCTGTCACCATGATCGCGGTCATCACCGGGGCTAGTTCTCGAAATAGAGCAACCCCGACGGTCCCACCCAGGAGCCCTTCTGCGCCGAATACATGGAGTGAAACGTAGAGCTGGTAACCCAACACTCCACCCATGAACATCGCAGCGACGGCCACTACTCCGGTGGAACTCACACCGATGAATTCGCACTGTCGGAGAAACAAACCCCGACGACGCCAGAACTGAGCCGAGCAGCGAAACGTCTCTCCCATGAAAAGAGAGAAGTCCCCCAAGATCAGAATAAATTTACGCAGTGGCTCCACTAGCTCCAATTCAAGACTCCTATGGAATTTGAACAGTTAAGACCAGATTGGCTGCAAACACAATAACTTCCTGCTATGGTGGCCTGAAATGACAGACGCTCAAGACCCAAAGGCGGCACAGAAAATTCCAGTTTTTCCAACTCGCATTGACTCTGCCGAAGGGGGCAGAATGCTGATGACCTGGAACAGTGGCGAGACTTACACGATCGCGTTTACGGAACTTCGCTTTCAGTGCCCCTGCGCCTCCTGTGTCGATGAACATTCCGGACAGCGAACCATCAAAAAAGAAGATGTGGATGCGGACGTGAGACCTATCGAAGTGGGTTTGGTGGGACGCTACGCCGTTCACATTGCCTGGAGTGATAAACACTCCACCGGCATGTACCACTTTGACCGCCTCTACGAACTTTGCCGATCCGTTGGCAAGCTCCACACACCCGAGGTTTTAAAGACTTCATGAGTTCTCTTCCCCAACAGATTCCAAGCACCTTCACCCGAATGGTGGGCTGTAAGTATCCCATCATCGCAGGCCCGATGTTTTTGGTCAGCGACGTGGACCTCGTCGTCGCAACGAGCGAAGCAGGTGGCGTTGGAGGAATGCCCTCCCTCAACTGGCGAACGACCGAAGAATTTCGCACCGCAGTTCAGGCGGTGAAAAAACGAACTCAGAAACCCTTTGCAGTAAACCTCATCGTGAATCAGTCCAATCCTCGTCAAGAGGCGGATCTAGAAGTTTGCGTTCAAGAAAAAGTTCCGATGATCATCACGTCGTTAGGAAATCCCAAGACAGTGATTCAAGCGATGCATCAAGTCGGGGGAAAGATTTTTTGCGATGTAACGGATTTAAAATATGCTGAAAAAGTAGAAGGCCTTGGCGCCGACGGTGTCATTGCCGTTTCCAGCGGAGCGGGTGGACATGCCGGCCCCATCTCTCCTTTTGTTCTAATCCCTTACTTAAAGAAACACCTGAAAATTCCGATCGTCGCTGCTGGAGGAATTTCTACGGGTGAACAGATTGCGGCCGCAATGACTCTCGGGGCTTCTGCTGTCCAAATGGGCACGCGCTTCATTGCCAGCACCGAAGCTCACGTCGAAGAGAATTATAAGAATGCGATTTTGAAGTCGGATCCTGAAGACATCATGCTCACCAAAAAGATTTCGGGTACGAATCTCGCGGTAATCAAAACTCCCTACATTGAAAAACTTGGCACGGAGCTGGGAATTGTTGAAGCCAATCTGCTGAAAAATCCGAAGCTAAAAAAATATGTGAAGATGGCGAGAATCTGGATCGGCTCTCAAAAACTGAAGAATGCCATTCTCGGTCCCACCTACAAAGAAGTTTGGAGTGCCGGTCAGGGCGTGGGGCTCATTGAGGATATTTCATCAGTGAAAGAAATTATGAACCGGTTAGTTCACGAATACGTCACGGCTATGGAAAGAAATAAAGAAATGCTCCAAGCCCTATCACACACAGGCCCGTGATCAGATCTCCATAGTGTTCCAGAACCGGATGATCGAGCTTGGTCAATCCATGCACCGCGAGTTGAGCAGCCAGCACTAACGCTCCCACAACTGAAAGAGCAAATGCGGCCATCGCAATAACCAAAGTCGCAGTACCCTTCATTGCAGCCGCAGCGAAAACCGGGAACACAGCAATGCAGGGAGAAAATCCGAGAGAGAAGAGAAAAAGTAAAACCGAGCGCGAGCTTTGATACTTCGGTCCCTTGGGCGCGTCGGGCCCGTGATGGCCGTGCCCATGGCAGCTGGAGTGCCGGCGATAAGCGATGAATGCATAGATCGCTCCGAAAACGATGACCAAGATTGCGCCGTAACGTTCGATCGTCGCTTCATGGTGCTGCAAAATCAAAGTCGAGCCGATTTCTAAGCCGACGATTCCCAAAATCAACGACAGGAGGATGTGTCCTGAAGCGAGGGCCAGAGCTCCTAACGTTGCCATTCCGGGAGACCACTTGCGGCTCTTCGCCACCAACACCACCGGTAACCAATGTCCGGGTGAGAGCGAGTGCACGAATCCGACGGCAGCTGCTGAGAGAGCAAAGATCAAAGTGGATTGCATGGACTTCCTATAAAGAATTCTGCGCTATGCACTGGCCTCTTTCAACATCATTAGCGCGAAGCTCTTCTTTTACTTCTCCGATTCTGAGCAAGGGGTACATCACAGCATTACGGTATGGATGATTTTTTGGCAACTGATCACAGTCTACAAATTTTTCACTCGGGGTTTCGCCCTTTCTGGGATCCGCACAGCTATGGCCCAAACCCAACACGTGTCCCAGTTCGTGCATCACCACGCTTCGAAACTGTGAAGAAAATGCACGGCCCGGGTTGATGACGGTTGCTTGCTTGGAAATCGTAAGGCCATCTCGACTAGGACAACGAATCGTAATCCCCGGCGGGTGATCAGAATTGGTGTCCACCTTCGACCAAAAACTGGAATCCACCTCACGCACGATGCTGACCGTATCAAATTCTCCGTTGGTGAAGTCGCAGTTCGGGCCGCTCTTCAGGACGGAGACTCGCTCGGGGCGCGCGTTTTCAATTTCGAAAAAGTTTCGGCGCCCCCGGACAGAGTTGATCGCATTCCAACTGGCTGCAGCCGCAGCAATCTGGTCCTTTTCAAACTGGGAAAAGGAAGGATCAATCAAAACCAAAACCGGACGACCCGATTTTACCAAAGGCATGAACGATCGACTTTGGTCCGTTGCGACTCCAGGACAACTCAGCTCCAGATAGTTGTCGACCCGGCGATCTCCACAGGAAATCAAAGCCAAAGTGAGGGTCAAAGAAAGGGCTCTTATAAAGAGGGCGGACACACGCATGCCGCACTGTTTCATCATAGTGGACGCATATAATCAATTAATTTCTAGATGCCGAAGTCTTCTTTTATAAGGTATGAGGTTTGGATGAGCTCACCCAAAATCAAAATCTTCTTAGACGGCGCAGACCGCCCCGCCATCCTTGAAATGGCAAAAAACCCTTTGGTATCAGGCTTCACCACCAACCCCAGCCTGATGAAAAAGGCGGGCGTGAAGGACTACAAAGCTTACTGCCAGGAAATCCTGACCCAAATTGGTGGAAAACCTATCTCCTTTGAGGTCTTTGCTGACGATCTTCCCACCATGAAACGTCAGGGGAAGGAAATCGCTACCTGGGGCAAGAACGTTTACGTGAAGATTCCGATTTCGAATTCCACCGGTGAATCCACCATTCCCCTGATTCGAGAGATGAGCCAGGGCGGGGTTCAAATCAATATCACCGCCATTCTAACTCTCACCCAGGTTTGGGAAACTTGCCAAGCTGTCAAAGGCGGCGCCCCGGCCATTGTTTCGGTTTTCGCAGGACGAATTGCCGACACCGGTCGCGACCCCATGCCGACCATGACTGCGAGCGCGGAACTTTGCCGAGAAACGGGTCCCAAAGTAGAATGTCTTTGGGCCAGCACGCGAGAGGCGTACAATGTTGTTCAGGCTGAAGCATCGGGGAGCCACATCATTACGGCGCCTGCGGATGTGATTAAGAAAGTGACTGGCTTCGGAAAAGATTTGAAGTCAGTCAGTTTGGATACAGTGAAAACTTTTAAAGCAGATAGTGAGGCTGCTGGATTCTCTCTGTAAATGTCTGAACCTCTTTTATTTATTACGGAAGAAGCTCCTTTTCCTCCTGTCGGCGGAAGAAGGATTCGCGAAGCGCTTTTCATCAAGCTCTTGAGCGAAAAAGTACCGGTGGAAGTTTTATACTTCCGAAAGGGAAATCCCACTCAAGAAATGCCGGTAGCTTCTCTGCGCGGATTGTTCGCGCCTTCGGAGTTAGCCAACGTCACCTTCACTCAAATTCGCAGTCCCAGCTTCCTCATGTGGGGACAGCCCCTCATTCAAGCACTGAAGCAAAGAGCTGCACCAGGCCGGCTCATCTGGTTCTCAGGACCGAAGATGTACGACTATTTTTTTCGTGCGCGCGCGATGGGGTACAAAATCGTCTGCGACGACGATGGAGTTCCCCGTAAGTATTTGTCCGGAGCAGATCTCATCGTGGTTCCGACAGAAGCGGAAGCAGGACGCGTGAGAAAAATTTCTCGCGAAGCAAGGCTTCAAGTCATTCCCAACTTTGTGGATACTCCTTACTTCGAAAAGCTTTGCACCCATCAAGGACAGTCTCTGCTCTTTTCCGGTTCGCTCGATTACGAACCCAACATCAAAGGACTCTACTGGTTCGTCGAAGAAATTCTGCCTCGCCTACGTGCTGCTCTTCGCGAAAAAATGCCACGGGTGGTGGTCGCAGGAAACAATCCTTCTCCTGCATTGAACGATCATCTTCGATCGCATGCTGTGGACGTTCGCGCGAATCCGAGCTCGATGTTAGACCTGATTGGAGAAGCGGCCATCGTCTTCATCCCGGTTCGAGAAGGCGGCCGAACCCAGATTAAGATTCTGCAAGCCATGGCCTCAGGGCGCTGCGTTGTTACCACTGGAAATGCCACCGAGGGATTGGCGCTCACCCCCACCTACGATGTATTTGTCTCCGATCAGCCCGATTCTTTTGCGAGTGACATTCTGCGTCTAGTGACGAACCCCGATCTCCGGAAGGAAGTGGGGAACCACGCTTTGAAGACCGTCAAAGATCGCTACGACTGGACTTGCATCGGCCCGCTCCTCGACCAGCTGCTCAAAGGTTTTCAAAGAACTTAAATATATCGGGTGATTGCCCGATAAGTCAGTATGCGTCGACGCCCTTGGCCAATCCTAGTACTCTCCTTTATCCAAGTTTTCGCACCCGTGGTGAGCCTCTGCTATTCCGCTTGGATGGCTAAAATTTCACCGATCTTGCTCTTCAACGGTTTGGTGAAATACGGGTCGGTTCAAAACAATCTCGAAATTTTTGGTTTACCAGTCATTGCCGCACTTTCCATCTTTGCGATGAAGCGTTGGAGCTATGCCATCTTCCTCGCCATCATGTTCTGGAACGCTTACCAGAACTTTTTCACCTGGAAAGAAACTCAGGACGTCTTTGGAATTGCAAGCCTGGCGGCCGTACAGATCATGAACTTAGGTCTGGTCACTTACTTCCTGATCCCAGCAGTACGCTTAGGGTACTTTGATTCTCGCCTCCGCTGGTGGGAATCTTCACCGCGCTTTGATGTCAAGATCGGCGCCTCAGCGAAAGTTCATGGTTCGACCTATCCGTGTAAAATTTTAGACATCTCTGAAGGCGGATTCTTCGTAGAGTTTTCTAGCTCGAAGAAAATTGCGCAGTTCAAACACATCGAAATCCAATTTCGCTTTTTGAATCTGGTCGTTTCCGCTCCCGGACATGCCGTTCACGCTCGACAAGAGGGTGAGAAAAAAGGCTATGCTCGCGGATTCGGATGTCAGTTTGGAAATCTCAACACCAAGACCAAAGCCAAGATTAAAAAGCTCAGCCGCGCTCTTCAACTCTTAGGATTTGAACCCAAGTTGACCGACAATCGCTTGACCTGGAAGAGCGACTTCAAGCACTGGGTCCGTGGAGTTTTCAGTTCTGGAAAAGGGTTGGTTCCAAATATTCCAACTCATCACTCAACGGACGTGGTTTTTCGCACCGTCAAAAAAGGCACGCACACGTCCCATTATCGCCGAGCTGCGTAGAATAAATCATATTTCTATTGAAAAAATGGCTAAGTGTTTCAAACTTAATAGATAAGGTATGCGACTCCATAAATTCCTGACCCTGATTGCGACTTTAGGAATTTTGCTCCCGGCCACGGCGTCGGCAGTCGTTCGCGGAACCTTAACTTCCGATACAGTTGTTCATCGCAGTCCCGATGGTGGCAGTGAAGTGCTCGGCCGTTTGCGCAGCGGAACAGGTGTGAATCTGGTCTCGGCTACCAAGACCGGTTGGTACAGCATCAGCTTCAGTAAACCGGTTAAAGGCGCCACCAAGGGTTGGATTCAAAAAGATTCAGTCAGAATTGAAAAGGGTGCAGGAGCATCTTCCGCTTCACGTCCAGCAGCTCGCGGACGCCACGGCAAGAGCGATTTCTACATTGGCCCGCAACTCGGTTACACCCTGGGCGTGAATGCGACTGCCTTTAATACGGCAATTGGCGGAACCACAGGTGCGGGTGGTGGCGGCCTAACCTACGGCGCATCGGCCATGCTAAAACTCAGTAACTCGATTTGGCTCGATGCAGATGCGTTCTACTACTCCTTCACTGCTCCCGGCGGCGCACCTGCTACGGCGATCTACTACTTCTCAAACGGCTTCGTAGCCAACCTCTCGGCAGCTTTCAAAGTCGTGAATGGAAATGGCAAAGGGTTGGATATCTTCATTGCTCCAGGAGCGGGCCTTTCGATGAACTCGGCGGGGAACGGCTCGGGCGTGAACATCATTACTACCTCCAACGTGATAGGCATTCTCTTTGGAGGAAAAATCGTCGGCACACTCCCGCTCACAGACGATGGCAGCACGCTCCTAAAGATCGACCTGGGGTATCGTATGATGACCCTGAGCGGAATCCCCTACCTCGGTGCCGGGCAATCCGGCTCAGCGACTGGCCAAGAGAGCATGAATCTCAGCGCCATGTACGCGACTCTTGGAATTGTCTTCGGACTCTGAGAAGACTGTTCTATGTCCCTTCATAAAGAATTCGATCTCGACCCGTCTTTGACCTATCTCAATTCTGGCACGCATTCGATCTGTCCTAGGTCTGTCACGCAGGCTTGGATCCGACACTTGCAAGAATATGAGAAGAACCCCACCGCCAGTCTCTTCAATGCTTGGGGGAGACTTTGGGATATTCAAACGGAGGTCGCAAAGTTTTTCGGTGCCGACCCCAAAGACTTGATCCTGCGCTCGAACATCACGCAAGTCATGAATCTTTTTATTCTGGGACTCGAAATCCCCAAGGGCTCAGAGATCTTACTGACTGATTTGGAATACGGCGCAGTCGAAAACATCTGCCGCTTCCGGGCTGAGCGGGACGGGTTGAAGCTGCGCAAAGTTCACCTTCCTTCGCACGCTCAGGAGTATGAAGGCCTCCCCCCTCAATCGCTGGCCCAGAAACTTGCTGCTGAGATTCGCCCGGAAACAAAAATCTTTGTGGTCAGTCACGTGATGACAGGAAATGGCCTAGTCCTTCCGCTAGCGGAGCTGGCGCGCGAAACTCGAAAAAAAGGGGTGATGCTCATTGTGGACGGGGCACATGCTCCGGGCTCGCTTCCTTTAAATCTTTCGGCTTTAGAGGATGTAGATTTTTACGGAGGCAATCTGCACAAGTGGATGCTTGCCCCGAAAGGCACTTCGTTTGGGTGGGTGCCGAAGCGCAATCAAGCCAAGCTGCAACTCCAAGCGGCCGGATGGACCACCTTTGAAATTCAAACTCCCTTTGATCGCTTTGCGGAAAAGAACAAGTTCACCAACCAACATTTAATGGTGGGTTGTTACGACTTTGCGCCCTTCTTTGCGCTCCATGAAACCTTCGCGTTTTGGAACGATCATCAGCCCCAGAAAATTTTTTCTAGAATTCAGCAGCTTCAGTATTTTGCAGAAGATCTGGTCGCAAAAAAATTGGGTTGGGAATTGGCCTCTCCCCCACGCGGGCCTTTTCGAGGACCACTCCTCGCATTTCACCTCCCCCAAGCTTTGGCTCAAATGGGATGGAATTTAATGGGCGACCTTTTCTTGAAACATCAGATTCAGTTGGCGACCCCAAAAATTCACGACACCCATGTCCTGAGATTTTCACCCCACATTCACAACACTGAGGCGGACATTGAAAAAGCCGTTTCTATTCTTCACAAAATGACGGGATAAAAATGGACCCGCAGCGACCAGGGGAATGGAGAAAATATAAAACGGGAATGTGCGAAGGGTGCTGGGCCGGCTGCTGTACCCTTCCCGTGGAAGTAAGTGTTTCAGATCTCATTCGGCTAGGACTTGCTACGGAAGACGAAGCTGCAGAATCTCAGAAAAAGATCGCCCGACGGCTTGAAAAAGAGGGCATTATCCAAAGCTATCGAGCCCACAGCCAGCTCTTCATTTTGCAGCAACGAAATGGACGCGACTGCATCTACCTCAATAAGAACCGGCTTTGCACGGTTTACGATAAGCGTCCGGAAGTCTGCAGGAAATTCCCCAAAATAGGCCCCAGACCGGGCTACTGCCCTGTAAGACCTAAGTAATTCGACTTCGTTTATATTAAACAAAGAGAGTTAAGAAACCGACCCTATTGTATCGAGGCCTGCCACTGCCCTAAGATTGGACACTCAGCTCAATTGAGAAGGCTTACCAGCTGGCATGCTTCTAGCTATATCTATACTCAAGAGGGGCCTTTGGAAGCCATTTATATCCAAGGGTTAGATAAAAAATGAAGGCTCAAAAAGCTGCACACAACATGACGATGACTTCTTCAGTCCTAGGGCTGGGCCTGATTCTAGCTGCTATGAGTGCTGCTTTAATTGCACCTCAAATGGCATATGCTTCAGATCCTAGAATTGCTCCACTTCCCTCCGGATTCAATCCACTCAAATACTCTTATAAGATTTGTGATTCCGCTTATAACGATAAAAAGCAAAGTTCATTGAAAACTCAGTGCCGCGAACGCGTGCACGATGAAAACATTCAATACTTCAACGCCTATTCGGTAGCATTAGATATCTGCAACGGCAGATACGTGCACAGCAATGCGCGCTTTAAGCCCGTTCCTGCAAAGTGCTTAACAGTAGCTACAAAACTCATTAAAAACGGCCATTTTGAGCAGGAAATCAACAAATGCTCCACAAAAGTAAAGCAACGCAATTACACTCAGTACATTTCGGATCCTCGTTGCATGCGCGGAAAATTCGATGTTTACGCTGAGCTGACTTCACAAAACATCATGTCTCGCTATGAAGACCGCCTGTACGACAACATTTTGGGCGAGACGAAGAAAAAGAATATTGGTCGCTTACAAAAACAAGTTCGTCGTAAAAAAGTGAAAACTCACGAAATGATCATTGAGACCAATCACAATCCTGCACCGACCGATGACGACGCAGAAGATGCGATCATCAAGATCACCGACGACCACGCCGAAAGCACCACCTTGGCTGCGAATCGTAATCTCGCCAATACCAAGGGCAAGGCCGGCACCGCAGGCGAGCCTATTTTCCAGGCTCCGATTTCGTTCGAATCTGAATAAATCTCCGTCGACCGCTTCGACAGTGTTTAAGGCTTAGACGCTCGCGCGCGAAAAACCCCTTTTATTTCAGTACCTGGGCTTGGAACGGCTGTTGCTGAATACTACCGTGGGGGAACTCTTTTAGTTCTATTTTTGAAATTCAGTCTTTGATGCTTGGGTCATCTATCGCGAACTCAACCGGACTGCGACGAGCTCGCGTTAGGGTATCGGTGATCGAAGCATTACTCCATGGAATCGGCCATGGGGGTGGGGGAGCGGCGGGTTTCAGCAAGAAGCGACCGCCGCTTCTTTTTCGTAAGAAAATAGGCGTAGTGTAAAAGCACGACCCCCACGCAAATCACTCCCAGCCGATAATAACTATCTACCAACTCTGCCACTTTCCAACCGTGCTGTTGAAGGCGGTCCATGTCACCGCCCGCATCCCCTCTTCCATCTAAGAAAGTTCCCAGCGGCATTTGCTGTGTTCCCTGGCGAATCTGAGACCAAAGATAAAAGGCTGAGGTGAGCGAATAACTTCCAACAATCAGGAAAGGAAATCGAAAGAAGTCCCACCTCATCCATTCCGGCAGACGATAGTAAAAACTGATTACCAGAAAGGTTCCTAGAACAAACTCGCCACCTACACCACCGTAACCCATCCACATTTGCCAGGTCTTATCGGGCATCCACCAAGTTGTTCGAACCAATAAAAAAAGTAAAAATGAGCTCAGCACCAACGGATAGCTCAGTCCATCTCGAAAGCTCACCCAGATCCACCAGAGCAAGAGCCCGCTAAATAAACAAAATAGAAAAATAGATCTTCCCGGAAAGGTGATGGTAACTGCAGCCATGGGAATAAAAGCGCCGACCGGAATTGCAAAGCGACTTCCCAACCACGCAACAACGGAATGTCCCATCTCGTGAGTGGGAATAGAAAAGAAGTACCAGAGAATCAGATCAGGAAATTTGAGAAGCTTGCAAAGAAAAGCAAAACCAAAAGCCGCAGGCAGGGCTAAGAGATTGGTTTTGAAGTCGTTGTAATCGAAACGATCGCTCAAAAGTGGAAGTTTATAGAAGCGGTAATATCAAACATCCCTGTCATGCTACCCGTTTGAGCCACACCCAAGAAGCTTCCTTCGAGTCCCGCTGAAAAACTCGAAGAGAGTTTCTTCATGTATCCAATGGATCCACCGAAACCAAAGCTGCTGGTATTGGAATTCAAGCTCGTTGTGAAACCGCTGATGGTCTGGGTACCGGTCACAATCGTCATTGCTAAACCGGCTTTTGCACCGATGTAGAGCAATTCATTCGGAATGAGATAGTACTGAGCCTCAGCCATTAAAAAGACGAGGTTCGTGGTTCGATTGGTGGTGTTCACACCTACCGCCGTATTCAAAACCGATTGCTGCTGGTACGTTCCGTAAAAACCCACATTAATTTCAGGCGTCAATTTCATGCCGGCATGTCCGCCGAAAACGCCGTTCGTAACGCTTCCTCCAGAAGTAAGGAAAGCCGCGCCGCCGAGAATACCGACGTAGTATTTTTCAGAACCATTATCGGAAGCACTGCTGCCATAAGCTGCTGGTTCTCGATTGGGTTCTTTGTCTTTTGCCCAAGAGGGGCTGGCCAGAACGGCCGAGACAGCAAGAGCAGAGAATAAAACCAAAACACCATTCCAACGGGTCAGGTTCTTCATAAGAAGAATTCTGAGGCAGTTCCCGCCTAATTGCCAGACTTTTTATAAACACATCGGGATGACCAAGGCGCTAACTTGTACGAAGAACTGCCTTCTTCAATATCAAATGTGGATCCCTTCCGTTCCCAAATCAGATCATTTCCTTCCACAGTGTAAGTACCCACTGCGTTACCTAACCAGAAAGCCTTCGGATCATTCTTACCCGGCCACCATTGAATGCTCGCCACCACTTTGTTCTGATCAAGAGCGTAAATACTTTTCCACTCAATCGGATTTCCCGCGTTCAGAGCAGTCCCCTTCCCGCCATGGAAGTTCAGTTTCTTTTCTACGATGTCGTAGGATTTGTGCTCTTCAGGACGATCCGTGTGAGTGTAGACCTTGAGTTGAATTCCCTTCCCACTCTTCAACATCGAAAAAACCACTTTGGCAGGCTGCTTACCTTCATCACACTTCACCAGAAGCCAGGAACCCACAAAGGAGGAGTAGGCCGAAGCAGGAGAGGTCGGATCCACCGCAAAAACGGCGCCGGAAGCCAATAAAAAAGCCAATACACTAGCTAAGAATAAGCGGTTCATAAAAATAGAGCTCTCCTGATTCATGGATCGCAGGAAGCTATGACTCAAAGCGTAATTTTTCAAGTCTTTATTGGATTCTCCGCACGAATCCAGTACATATCCCTTCTTCATGATCCATCTTACCGGCGTTTCTAAACAATATGGCTCCCGCGTTTTATACACCAATGCGAGTTTTCAAATTCGCCCGGGGGATAAGATTGGTTTGGTAGGCCCAAATGGAGCCGGTAAAACCACCATCTTTCGAATCGTCATGCGGCAGGAGGGGGTCGATTCCGGCAGCGTCAACATCGCCGACAAGCTGGTGATTGGTTACTTTTCCCAAGATGTTTCGGAAATGAAGGGTCGTTCAGCCCTGGAAGAAGTGAAGTCGGGCGCGGGCAAAGTCTCAAAGCTGGCCCAGGAGCTCGCCGAAATTGAAAAAAAACTGCAGGACTCCGCTGAAACTCCCATGTCCGATGACGACATGGCCGCACTGCTCGAGCGGTACGGAGAAGTTCAACTCGAATTCGAACAGCGAGGAGGCTACGACCTCACGGCTCGAGCGCAAGAAATTCTCACGGGGCTGGGAATCAGCCCTGCCGATCAAGACCGCCCGGTGGAATCGTTCAGCGGTGGCTGGAAAATGCGCATCGAGCTAGCAAAAATTCTGGCTCTCAATCCCGAAGTGCTTCTGATGGACGAACCGACCAACCACTTGGACCTGGAATCGATTATCTGGTTAGAAGAATGGCTTGTGAACTTCAAGGGCGCTCTCGTGATGACAAGCCACGATCGCGAATTCATGAACCGGATTGTGACCCGAATCGTTGAAGTGGCCAATAAAGCCATTACGACTTACAGCGGAAATTACGACTTCTACTTGAGAGAGCGGGAAATTCGAAAAAACCAACTCCTCGCTGCCAATCAGAAGCAGCAAGACATGCTTGCCAAGGAAGAAGAGTTCATCGCTCGATTTGCGGCGCGAGCCTCCCATGCAGCACAAGTGCAGTCTCGCGTGAAGAAGCTGGAGAAAATTGAACGCATCGAAATTCCTGCTGAAGACAAAGTCATGGAATTTGAATTCCCTAGCCCACCCCGCAGTGGCAACGATGTCGTGAAGCTCAAGGATTTGAAAAAAGAATGGCAACAGGAGAACGGAAAAATCACTCCGGTGTTCTCTGGGGTGTCGGGCGTTGTTCGTAGGCTAGATAAAATCGCGGTAGTCGGAGTCAACGGTGCCGGTAAGTCTACCCTGTTGAAGGTAATTTGTGGTCACACCAGACCTACCTCGGGTACTTCTGATTTAGGAGCGGGTGTTCACGTCGGTTATTTCAGTCAGCACTCTCTGGATATTTTGGATTCGAAGAAAACCATCTTCGACGAAATTCATGATCGCATTCCGGATGCGACCATTGGCTTTGTCCGAAATCTTTTGGGAGCATTCCTTTTTAGCGGTGACGATGTTTATAAAAAAATCGGTGTTCTTTCCGGTGGAGAAAAAAGTCGCGTCGTTTTAGCGACGATCCTGGCCACCCCAGTGAACTTTTTAGTGTTGGACGAGCCAACCAACCACTTGGACATTAAATCGCGCGAGATGCTTTTGTCCGCCATTCAAAATTTCGATGGCACAGTGATGATTGTGAGCCACGATCGCCACTTTCTAAAAGCAGTGGCGCATCGAGTTTTCGAAGTCGATCACGGAGAATTGCGCGTTTACGAAGGAAACTACGAGTACTATCTCTCCAAGAAGGCTCACTAGACGGGACTCTGGTCAAGAAAACCCACGAGCCGTTTCGACCACTTCCTTTTTAATAGTCCCACGCTGTCTAAAAAAGACCCCACAACTTGTCCGGGAACCGAGACGGCGAAATTTTTCATTCCTGGAAAGCCAATCTCCTTCGGAATTTCTTTTGGCGCGTAGTAGGTTCCGAAAAGCCGATCAAAGATGGAAGTCATCGCTCCAAAGTTCTGCCCCCCATGAAACTCTGTATGAGTGGCATGATGCCAACGATGCGCGTGAGGGGAATTCAAGAAGTAGTCGAGCGGCCCCAGACGAACGTGAATATTCGAATGTTGTAACATTCCGAAGGTCAGCTGAAACGCATTCAAGTACCAAAGCGCAGTCGTATCGATTTTGTAGAGTTGAAAGGTACACGTGACAATTACCATATATAAAATCTGCTCAATCATGTGTTGGCGAAAGTTACTTCCCCAGTGCATTTCATGAATGTTGTGATGAACTTTATGGAAGGCCCAGAAAAACGGAACACTGTGAAAGAGTCGATGCGAGGCATAAGAAAAAAATTCTCGAACCACGACGTAGGCGAGAACAATCTGCCCGACACTCCAGTCACTCGGCGTATTGAGACTAGCCAAAAATCGGGCAGGACCGGAGGTCATAGCCAGTACCCATGCGTTGTCCTCTGAAAAAACAAATCCACTGAACCACACCCAGAACAGAATTTGGGGGATCTGCTTTTTTTGAAATGTGTAACGTTTCTCAGGCAGGTAACGCTCTCCCAAAATCGCTGCTACACAGGCCCCTAAGAAGAACCAATCCATTAGGTCAGCTCCAGTCCGGCCGGGGCGAAATCCCCTTTGCTTCGACCCATTCGACTCAAGATCGAGGGATTTCGAGAAGTCAGAATAAAAAAGGAGAGGAGCGGGTGGTCCCAGAGCGTCCTCCAGTGAGACCCCTTCACCCCCACAGAAATGGACGGCTCGAGATTGGTTACAAAATGCCAAACAAACGGAGGAGTATAAAGAACATCTCCCGGCTCGAGATCAATTACCCAAGGAGTAATTCCCGGGGGAAGACTTTCCAAGGTTAAGTTCTGGTACTTCTTGCTACTCAGCAGGTACATCATGTGGGTGACCTTGGGTTCAAGAAAGAAGCTGTCCTCAGGCTTGAACATAATCCAACGTTTCTTCCCAGTAATCTGAAGGGTGAACGTCGAACAAATCTCTGCATGCAGATTGGTGAAGGACCCCTTTGGTGAAACAAAGAGCTGGTACGACTGGTTGAGTTTTCCAAGAATTTCGGGATCTACCCAAGTATTGAGCTGCAGTTCTTTCAAAGTGTCCGGAGAACGATGTAACAAGTCTCCAAAAATAATGGAAAGGCGCTCGTTCTGATTCTGAATCTTTTGGAGAGTTTCTGAAATTTCCAAGACTCGAATCGATTTTTCGACGTCATCCGACGAAAAGAAAGGCTGATTCATTCCACTGTGTTTTTTTCCTAGGTATTCAAAGTCCCATTTCTTCACGCACTCGGTGTCGGCCCCCAACTTTCGAAACACGGCGGGCTGAGTGAGGTCCAGTCGAGAGAGGGTTTCGACGCAAATGGGTTCGCGGGTAGAGGCCTCTAAAACCGTATGAGTCCTTTCAGCGGGAGCGGGTGCGACGGCTAGAAGCTCTCGATAAACGTGCCCTCTTTTCGTCGACAGAAATGCTCTCAGTTTTTCGAAGGGAGACACCTGTTCCAGCATCCAGAGGGCGCCATATGAGAAGCGGAGAAAGAACTCACCTGACCTAGAATAAAATGGATAGAAGAACCTCGCAAAAAATCCATCCGGATACCGAAGGGATTCGGCCACGCCCAACTGTTTTGGCACTCCGTCTTTCATATAGAAGGTACCAAAGAGTTGGTCCCAGATCAGCGTATACACTCCGAAATTTTGTCCATACCGCTTGTGCAACAAAACGTCGTGATGCCAGCGATGGGCACGAGGGCTATTCACCCAACTTTCCCAACTCCCCCGGGGTTGCCGAATATTGGCGTGAACAAAAATGACGACATTCATCTCAATGATCGAGAGAATGAAAACCTCGTTCATCCCCACTGCGAAGATCAGCAGGGGAATTGTCAGCATAACGTCAGAAAGCAAATTTTCTACCCAGTACCCACGAAAGCCGGCGAGCCAATCCAGTTGCCGATTACTGTGATGGAGTGTGTGCATCCTCCAAAGCGGGGGAAAGCGGTGCATGCAGTAGTGCAATCCATACGAAAGAAAATCGCGGAGAAAAAACACGACGACGATCGTCAATGCTGCGCTACCGAGGTCAAATCCCTTCCACTGAGGGACCGCAACTCTGAAGAGATTGAAGAAGATCAGCGCTCTTATCAGAGCTATAAACCGCGGAAGAAGGATGTCGGTAATAGAATACCAGATCCAGTCCTGACCAAACCCCTCTCGATTAAAGCGCTGAGCGGGCTCCAGCGGAAAAATCCGCTCCAAGACAATGTAGACCAATCCCAATGAGAGAAAGAGTCGTTGCGTGTAGAGGATGTCGAAGACGTCAGACAGAAGAGCCAACATGCTGCTGACTTACTCCTTCCCCCTTATCTTAACGCGACTTTGGAGGACTCGTTACTTTCTTCGATCAAATGGCGACCTGCCGGAACATTCTTAAACTTCTGAACATTACCAGAGGGCCAACGCACGGTGAGCTCATCAATCGCTGCTTGCTTGCCCAAACCAAAGTGCAGGATGCTTTCCGATTGAACAGCTCCGTTGTTAGCAATCAGATGACGAGTCAATTTTTTGCCGCCCACGGAGGCCTCAGCAATGACGCCGATGCCGTCGCGATTCGACTTGTGACCGAAGAACGAGAGAATCACGCTCTTGTTCGAGGTTTCCGTATTGTTTGTGAAAACTTGAACTGCCGGATAGCGATGTTGTTCCACGCCAGGATCCCCGTTGCGCAGAATGAGGTCCATCTTTCCATCCTGATTCAGGTCCGCAGTCGCAATCATGTAACCATCGGCCATCGAATCCACACCGGCGAGATAGCCCACTTCCGTGAATGTGTCGTCGCCGTTATTGCGGAACAAGCAGTTGCGCTGATAGCCGGCCATCGAAGGACGCGTGCCCTTCTGCCAGCTCTGCGACTCAAGATCGCCTTCAAAGCCATTCAAGATTTTCATGAAGCTGGTGTTTGCTTGTTCCACGCCCGAGCTACTTCCCAATACTTCTTGGAAATCGTAGTCGTACTTAGAGTAAGCTCGAACGAACAGGCTTGAAAGATCCTGTTGCTTCGTCGTTCCACTCCACAATCCGTTTGCTACATAGATGTCCAGCAAGCCGTCATTGTTATAGTCGACCAACTCCACCCCTGCGATGCCTTGTCCGCAGCTGTTGACTCCGGTAAGAGCCGAAATGTCGGAATAGTTTTTTCCATCAGCCGTTCTGAAAACTCGAAGGCCGTAGGTTCCCGGAAGCTTCGAATAGTCCGAAAAATTCTTTGCCAAGCTGTTGTGCAATCTTTCAGCAGGAAGGAAATTCACGTTCGTGTAAACGAAGTCGAGGGATCCTCGGTTGCTCAAGTCACCTGCAGCAAAACCCATTCCGAAATCGTAGTTGGTGAGACCAATCTTCTCAGCCACCTGTTCAAAAGTACCCTTGCCGTTATTCTTGTAAAGCGGGCTCAAATTAGCCTTGTCGTCGATGACCACGATGTCCATATTGCCATCGAGGTTATAGTCCACTGCCATCGACGCATGCGGAAAGATGGCCGCCATTTCCGGGTAGCCGTCGGTGTACGCATTGCTTTTCTTCGAGTAGGGCAAACGTTCTTTGGTCACTTCATTGAACGAGAAATTTCCGATGTTGTAGAACAGCCCTTGGGGAAGGAATTCCTTCTTCCCTTCAAACCCGGTGGCCTTCTTATTCAGCACGGTAAAATCCTTCGCGCCAGGAAATCCGACATAGAAGTCCAACATGCCATCGCCGTTGAAGTCTGCCACTGCGGACGGCATGGCGTAGTAAGCCGGTGAACGGTTCTGAATTTTCTCAACCTTCTTGAACTTGGATCCACCCTGATTTTGATAGAGGGCAATGTCATTGCCTTCTTTTTCGCTCGGAGCAAAGCGGGTCAAGAGCACGTCTTTCTTTCCATCATTGTCGAAATCAGCAATGACGGCGCTCTTTACAAGAGTTTCGTCATTGAAACCCATGCTCTTGTTGCTCACTAAATCGAAGCTGCCGTCCTTCTTACCTTTATAGATCTGGAGCGCTCCCAGGTGGCCAACGATCATGTCCACAACGCCGTCGCCGTCCAGATCATTCACAGCAAGAGCGTATCCACCGCGACGAATGGCTTCTTTTCTTAAGAAATTTGAAAGCGCCTTACTGTCGAACGGGCTGGTTTCGGCAAAAGCAGCTGTCTTCGAGGTCAGCGTCTCGCCTGAAACCATCTTAAAACTTGTAACCTTCCAATGATTGGAGTTTAGATCGTAAGAGACATTAAACTTCACCACACCACGATCATTGCGACGGCTCTTGGCAGAATCCATACCGCGCAAATCCATTCGAGCTTCTACTTCAAAGGCCTTTGGCAAATTCGAAGCTGCTTCGCGCTGAGAAATCGGAGTCGACATCGAGTAGGGGCTCAAAGAAACGTAATCGACCTTCGAAAAACTCGAGAGATAATCATTGAAAGCGGTTTCAGCTTCAGAAATGGCGAGTTCGTTAGAATTGATGCTCCACGAAAACTCGGCTATTCCTTCCACCTCTCGCTTCTTGGTAGCGGTCTGGTCTTTGAAAGAGTACTTCGATGACTTTTCTGAAATCTGACCTAGATTTACTCTCTTGGCTTCAAACATTCTCTCAAGGGGGAAAACCACATCCTTTAATACGCCTTGAAACTCTCTTTCGTCTGATGACGCAATCCCTAAGGCAATCTTGTTAATCTTGTCTTGTTGATGAATGTCGAGCTTCGGTTGCTTGCCACCAAAATTCTGAGGCAATTTGGCCATGGGGGTTACTTCAGGTTTCGTGTTCTTAATCACCTGAGAAAGAAGCTTCTTTGCAAGCTCTCCTTCACTCTGCGCAGATAGCGCCAAGGCAGATGAAAACAACACGGTCACTGAAAGAATAAACTTCTTTTGGTAACTGATCATAGGGCCCCCGTAGTGAAAATTGATTAGCAATAATAGTATGGAGTGAAGTCCAATAATGCAAGCGATTCATCCCTAAATCATTTAAACTACAAATAATGTTGAGAAAGTCGTTTCTTCTTTTCTTCAGCTATTTTTTCCTGAGTTTATTGATCGCCGGGCCTGATTTTTATGAAGGGGGCATCTATCTCAGCTATTTAAAATCCATTTTTGCCGATGGTGACTTCAACATCATCAATCATGTGCCCGCACCCATGGAATGGCTTGTCACTCCAAACTTTTTTCACCCTGCAAAACATACGGAAATTCAGACCCCCCTTCTCTTCCTGTTTGGCTTGCTCGAGAAGTTTTCCAAGTTCCTAACTTTGACGCATCACGACTGGACATCCTATCCATTCGCCGCAGGAAGCTTGAGTCTCTTCTCTCTCTTTGTGGGATTTCGACTCACCCAGAAGACGGCTGAGGAAATTGGTATTAAAATTTCTCAGGGTCAGCTTCTTTGCTTCTATTTTGGAACGGCACTGTTCTATTTCTCTTTTTTTGCGATCACCGTCATTGACGTCAGTCTTTTTCCTGCGCTCGCTTATCTCGCTTGGAATTTCTTCCGCGTAAAAAAGAAGAAGGCGATCGACTCCCCTTGGATGCTGGGTGTGGCCTGTGGAATCCTCGTACTCATTCGGCCGACCTATTGGGTTCCCTGCGGATACATGGCCTTTTTAATTCTTCGAAATAAAAAGAACCTCTCCTTCTTAGTGCCAGTCGCTCTGCTGGTTGGATGCGAAGTCCTCAATCAATTTCTGAAATATGGGAAGATGATCAACTCCCAAATGCCGATTCTGATGCTCTTTCATTTTTCACCTGTCGACCTTGTGGTGTCCTTTGTGAAAGGCTATTTCTTTCCGGGAGGAATGTTTTTTACAAATCCGCCGTATTTTATCGGCATTATCGGAATGTTCTGGCTGGGGAGAGACCTCTTTAAAAAGAAAATTCTCAATGGTTTAGACCTTTCAATATTGGGCGTGTGGATTCTAGGTCTCACCATCTTCAGAACACTCCCACTGATTGGATATTTGGTGGAGGATCACCTTCCCGGGCGAATGGGACTCAACGTTCTGGTTTTTTTACTCTTGGGTTTTTCTTATTTTATTTCAAAAATGCGTTTGAAAAAAAAACAGCTTCTGCTCTGGGGCTGGGGTTTAGCTCTCTGGCATCTTTTCTGGATGATCTCCTTTGTTTTCATCGACAGTCTCAATCCTTACCTCTATCCACTTCACCTACTCCCTTTGGGAGACCTTTGGTCTCAATCGATGGCGGCGATGTCACAAAAGTTTTCGGTTCAAGTCGTCAATACAAAGCACCACTTCTTCAATATCCTTCTCTACTCCGCTTTGCTCGCTGCACTGATCACAGGAATTCGACTAAAGTGGAAGGATCAGCAAATTATGAGAACCCTCGCCCTTTCCTGCTGCGTCTTATTCGCAGCCATGACCACTCTCAACTACTTCAATTCGGGCGAGAAAGTTCGAGCGCTCACGGCTGCCGGTTTTTTTGACAACAAAGTAGTGGGTGCGGGTGCGGAAATCTACGCTGCAGATTTCTCCTTCGATGGCGCCAAGATGTTAAAACTCTACACAGATGCAGAGGGGCGAAAGAAAATAGATGCCGCACTCTCACGCTACTACGACATCATGAAGGGACAGGTCGTTCGATCGACTCCCTGGTTTGACCAGATGATGGCCGAAAGATCGCCTGATCTTTCCTTCTTTATTAGGATGACGGATGGACGCCGGTAGAATTTTTCTCATCACCTCACTTCTAGGACTCAGCGCTTTGGAGTGGCTATTTCCAAGGCAATCTCACGAGCGTCCTAGCACGGAAGTGAGACAGAATTTTCTTCTACTGATAGTGAATGCCTTCGCGCTTCCCAGTTTAGCAAGCTTCATCTCACAAAAAATGGGCCCAACCCCCATCCTCTATTCCCTGTACCACTCCCCACTCTGGCTACAATTCTTAGTCACTCTTTTCCTACTCGACTTTACGAGTTACTGGGTGCATTGGAGCTTCCATTCCATTCCAGTACTTTGGAAGCTTCATCGGGTTCACCACTCCGCGACGGAACTCACCGCGCTCTCTTCCTTTCGTCATCATAGTTTGGAAGTCTTCACACACATGCTTATTCAGGGACTTTTGCTCGGCGTTCTTTCGATTTCCTATTCCGTCATTTTTTACACCAATCTCATCTTTTTGAGCGCTTGCATGATTCAGCACTCGAATATACGACTCTGGATTCCCCGCGTTGCAGATTGGGTCTTAATTACTCCTCGGAATCACTATTGGCACCATTCAAAGGAACTTCACGGTAAGTATGGGCAAAACTTTGGATTTATCTTTTCGTTCTGGGATCGAATTTTCAATACGCTCCACCTGCCAAATCATTACCGCACGGAAATCGGCGTTCATTCCTCCAGGGACTAAATAACACTGGGATAAGAATCCTGAGGGATGGTAAACTAGAGGTCTCAGATGAGAGTCACACTCATTCGGCCCCCAGCCGTCTCGAATCGTTTTTCCTTTACAGCTGGAAGTACGATCCCCCCGGTGGGACTCGCGTACCTGGTCGCTTGCGCCGATGCTGCCGGACATGACGTCACTGTCATCGATTCCCTTGGAGAGGGAATTCGAGAGTTCCGAAAAATTGCGAAGTACGATGTCCTCATCAATGGAATTTCCCCCTCCGAAATCCTCAAAGCCATTCCAAAAGACACCGAAATCATCGGCATGAGCTGTATGTTTTCTTCGGAATGGTTTTATGACGACTACATCATCAAACTCATTCGAGCCCAGTTTCCTCGAGTCCCGATTGTGATTGGAGGAGAACATGTCACAGCCGAATGGCAGAATCTGTTGCGCGTCTGCCCTGAAATCGACTACTGCGTCTTAGGTGAGGGAGAAGAAACTCTTCTCGAACTTTTAAGGTGCCTCCAACTCGGTCACGACCTCGACACCGTCAATGGTATTGCCTACAGATTTCAAGGTCAGCCGAAGAAGAACTCTCCACGAAGACGGTCAAAAAAATTGGACGACATGCCCCTACCCGCTTGGGACAAGCTTCCAATTCGAAATTATCACGACGCAAAATACTCCATGTCCGCCATGAATCGCGTAGCCATCCCCCTGATTGCATCTCGGGGCTGTCCTTTTAGCTGCACGTTCTGTTCAGCTCCTCAGATGTGGGGAAACGAACTTTCGTACCGAAGCCCTCGCAGCGTAGTGGATGAAATCAAACTTTACGTGAAAAAATACGGCATCGACCATGTCGACTTTCTCGACATCGTCGGTGTGATCAATCGAAAGTGGACGCAAGAACTCCTGACCCTGATGGTCGAGGAAAATCTTCCGGTGACATGGCACCACGGTGCCGGAACTCGGTCGGAGATTCTAGACAAAGAGATGCTCAATCTCTTTAAAAAGTCGAAGACCTCGAGAATTTCTTATGCCCCGGAATCCGGCTCGGAAGAAACCATTGCTCGAATACAAAAACGCATCAACTTCGACAAAATGACTGCAGCGATGATCTACACCAACAAGCTCGGAATTCCCATGCGCGCTCCGCTGATCTTTGGTTTCCCTGGACAGACTCTCAAGGAAGCCTTCCAAAACGTGCGCTTTGCCCTCAAGATGACCTGGCTCGGTGTCGATGACGTGGTTTGCCACGCTTTCGCACCCTATCCTGGCAGCCAGTACCACCGCGAGCTCGTCGAGAGTAAACGAATTGACCTAGAAAAATTGATTACCCAGGGGACTTACAATGACTTTCTCAGGGGTGCGGTCGTTTGCGGTTACAAAACCGTGTCGTGGTCTGAGCACATCCCAAACTGGATGCTGCCCCTCTTCCAATTTGGAACGATGGCTTTGCATTACTCATTTGGAATGCTGATTCGACCCTGGCGGCTTTGGAAAAGTTTAAAACGAAGTTTCTGGACAAAAAAGCCACTGACTTTCTTTGATCACGCCCTCGTTTACCTCACGCAAGGAACTCCGCACCGCGCGAAATTTGAAAGCGTCGAAGAAGATGAATTTACATCATGGAAGTGGAAAGCCAATAGCGGCTTTAACCAGGGAGTACTCGGGGTGGATGGATCCGTCCCTGCGGCGAATGATCAAGGGAGCGTCGCTCCAAGTCTGGTGCCGGAAACTTTCCGGAACGTCGGTAGTTCTCATCAATAAGAAAAGTCCGAGTAGGGGGTCCTCCCCTTCTTTAAGAATCACATCTCTTTTTCGAACGATCTGAAGACCAGAAGCCTTTGCGGCCTCGAGGACCCGCTCCAGTTGATGAGCAGGCTTTACCGGGAACACGAATGCAAAGACCCCACCTTGGGAGAGACGAGGTGCTGCAGCCGCACAGTAGTCTGCAACGGAGCCACGCACTTCAAACCGGCAAGCCACCTTCTGCTCATGCTCGGCCTGCAGGCCATCCTCTAACGGAAAGTAGGGAGGGCTTCCCAAAACCAGATCGAAAACTTCTCCCGACTTAAAAACGTCCGAGTTTCTAAAATCTCCCAAGCGAATTTCGTAGCGGGATTCCAATCCATTGTAACGAGCAGATTTCCGCGCCAGAGCCACGCTGATCTCTTGCGCCTCTACCGTGACAAACTGAGCACTGGGGAGCCGCCAAGCCGCAATCATCCCCACCGATCCGATTCCACTCCCCAAATCTAAAACTCGGGATACCGCGGGAGCATAGGTCGTACCAAACCAAGCCACGAGCAAATCGTCCGTCGAAAATCGGTGCCCCTCTTTATATTGAAAGAGTTTAAAGTACCCGCCGATATTGTCTAAAGACTGCCCCTCTGGACAGGCGGCCAGCTCTGGCTGGGATCGCCCCGGAGGCACCGGCCCTGGAATGGCAGATCCTTTCCAATGAGTTTCAATAGAGTTCATTGAAAGGGGTTTTAGCCGTTCGTAGCCTTCCTGTCCAGAATTGTACAAATTCATTCTTCTCAAGTTGTTCCATACAAAAGCGAAGGCTATACGCCTCGAATGATTGCATTGCTCCTCTCCTTTCTCGCTACTTTGGTCTATGCAGACGTCTACGACATCGACCTTTATAAGAAGCCCTTCCCCATTTTTAATGGCACCCAAGAGATAAGCCACGGCCTCTGGGATCCTAGCCCCCCCCAATTTGAAGACCTACAACTGGCATACACTCGGGGAGAGTATCGTACCTATGAAGAATTCACAGACTACCTGCTTGGAAAAGAGCCTGAACTGAGAAAGCAGTTTGTTCTCATACACCATTCTGAGAGCCAGCAAATGAGTTCAAAGAACAATCCGCGGGTCATATTATTTAAAGGAGCTACACTTTACAGCCTCTCAGATCACCCACTACAACGCTTTCCTAAAGTCGAGATACTCTCGGCTCAAAGAAACTCTAAAGAGATCAAACTTCAAGAAATTGTTTTCAAGAACAATACAGTCGAATTTCGAGAAAAGCCCAAATCCTGCTTTCTTTGCCACGGTTCACTAGCAAGTCCCCTTTGGGGTCCCTATGCAAGCTGGAATCTCACGACCTTCGGTGGCACTTCGAAAACAGTTTACACTGGAAACTCTGCTCTGGTTGAAAGAATGAAACTGATCACCGACCGCAGTAAATCCCGCGATCAGGTATGGGGATTCACCTCTACAGTAATGAACCTTTTTTTTCGAAACTGGTTCTTACATAATCTAAATCCGATAAAACTCCCCTATCCCCAAGGACTGAGAGTATTACACTCTGTTTATTGCCTTTCTCAGAATCAAGACAACCACGTGGTAGACACCCAATACGCCGATGATTTTTTGAAAGAAGTTCAACAAACACAGGACGCTTATGCGAAATATTTGAAAGCTCTCAATTTGAAATACAACGGTTTTGATGAAATTGAGCCGAGTCTCTATTATAACAACAAACAAGACCTAAAAATGAGAATGACCCTCGAATGGCTGGGCATTTCATCCACTTCCTTTACTCCTAGCCTAGTTTTGAACCGATACGCCACGAGCACCGCAGGAGACGGCAGAGATGCGATGATGGTGAATCTCAAAGAGGTTCGTCCCGATTTGTTCGAAGGCATACCCTGGAAACCTAAACTCCTGGCCTTCACAAGTTCGCAATATTCTGTCCCTGATCTCGATTGCAAAGACATTGAAGGAAAAATCAATCAGAGTCCTATAAAAGTGACCCGCCCCAGCCGAATGCCGTTCTTTCGAGAAGTCAGTGCTGAGCTCCCGGTCATGACACGCTGTACGCAGTGCCATGTTACCCACTTGAGCGACTCGTCTAAAGCAGTACCTACTATTCCCTTTAGCAATGTGGTCGAGTTGGCCAAAATTTTGCGAGACCCCAATTCCCGTCTGAAAGAGAAAATTTTGAAGAGAGTGGGTAGTCACGGTCCTGACCAAATGCCGCCCGGACAAGGTCTGAACTCGGAAGAAATCGAGGCGATGAAAGAATTTTTGGAGGACTTAGAGTAAATCTGGACGAGGAGACTTCCAGACGTCTCCTTCTTTATGGGCTTGAATTAACTTCGAGAGATACGTCCCTGAATCCCTCAGTTGCCGATCAAAGGTATCGTAATCGACACTATATAGGCCAAAGCGCGGGCCAAAACCCTTCACCCATTCAAAGTTATCCATCAAAGACCAATAGTAGTATCCCCGAATATCCATCCCCTCTTGAATGGCTTCCGCAGTAGCAGCCAAATGACTGGATAAATATTCCTTCCGCAAAGAATCGGAGCGATCGGCGATTCCATTCTCAGTAATGTAGATGGGTAAACCGTAGCCACTGACAAACTTCAGAATCTTTTTAAGCCCCTGAGGATGAACGGCCCAGCCCACATCCGAGACAGCTTCGTGCCGACGTGAAAATGCTAAGCCGATCGGAAAATCGCTCGACACTCCTTCCGCGGCGTCACGGGAGCGCCACTTCACGTAGGCCTTGGTGTAGTAGTTCACGCCGATGAAATCGACCGTTTTTCGTTTCAAAGCGTCCATCACGGGACGGGGCTTCGGAACCAAACCCGGCACTCCAAAGTTCTGCTTTCGACCGGTGACAGCATCCAACCACGACCGATTGTAAAACCGATGGAGCACCTGGGTGATCACCAGCTCCATCGGATGCCAGTACCGGTCGGGCATAAAATCTAAGAGGTTATGAGCAATGCCCACTTCGACCGGGCGCTGAATTTCCTGCTTCAAAATTTCATAAGCCCGCACATGCGACTTCAAAATATTTCGACACGCGAGTGAAGCACCCTCCGGCCAGAATTTCGCAGGGGGCATGAACTTTCCTAAGTATCCTCCGGTGATCATCACCATCGGCTCGTTGAAGGTGCACCAGAGAGGCACACGCGACCCCAATCGCTGCGCAACTTTCTTGGTGTACTCTGCGAACCGCCTGGCTGAACCAGGCCAGGTGAACCCACCCGCGTCGGCAAACCATTTGGGCGAAGTAAAATGATGGAGAGTGAGCATCGGAGTGAGGGAATACTTCTCGCACTCATTTAGCAACTCTTCGTACCATTCGAAAGCGGCTGAATCCCACTGACCTTCCTGTGGCTCGACGCGAGACCACTCCAAAGAAAAACGATAGCTGTTCAAGCCAAGCTCATGAGCCAGGCGAATATCTTCACGAAATCGATTCCAATGATCAGTAGCCTGCCCCGAGCGAGCCCCTCCCTCGATATTGCCTTCGAGCTCCCAGGCCCACCAATCGTTCTTGTCGTTACCACCTTCAATTTGATGGCTGCTCGTGGCAGTACCCCATAGAAATGAATTACGACGCTCGGTCGGTGGGTTGCTTGTCAAAGACTCTCCAGTAGGCCGCCCGGAAGAAGCGTGTATTTCTTCCCGCGCCATTGAACGGTGTTCCCAATCATGGAATGAAACCAGAGGGGGAACGACAACGCCTCTCGAAGCGCCCATACCACTGGCATTCGATGATCGAGAGTTCCTTCCAAGAGTAGAGTCTGAATCACATCGCAGAAAAACCAGAGGCCAAAATGAATGCTAAGAAATAAAAGCGGGGAGACCCCGAAGAGTCCCCAGAATGCCAAAGCTCCAACTAATCCCGACAGAGTGGCGCCCGTAAAGAAGGGTTCGAAGAGAAAGGGCAACGGAGCCTGAGACTTTCGAATCCGTCCCCAGCGAAGATGCCGATCCCAGAATTGCTTGAAACTATATTTACCAATGTGCTGATAGATCGGATCTGTAGCCACGATCACGCGTAAGCCCAAACGCTTCATGGCAATCCCTGCCATATAATCTTCAGCGAGGTAGCGAGCCAATTCGCGAATGCCGCCGAAACGCTTTGCAACCGATCGCCGAAAGAGCATCGACTTGCCCACCACGCAGGTGCGATCCACAGACGCCGCAAGATGCATCCAGCGAGCGTAGAAAGTATTCAAGAAATTCGCCTCGAGGCGGCCACCCAGATTTTCGGAGTTAAAGCCCACCACCGCAGCAGTAATGATGCCGACATTGTTATCCATCTGGGCCACCATCCGGCGCAGATAATCGGGAGCTACACGCGTATTGCTATCACTGATCATGACCAGATCGTATTGTGCACTCTCGTAACTTCGAATCAGATTATTGACCTTAGGATTCGGCCCCACCACGACTTCGCCCACAATCAAACGCGCATTGACTTTCGGATAGCTGTGGATGAGATCTTCCACCAAGAATCGAACCGGGTCTCTCTCATCAGCAATTGAAAAAAGGATTTCAAACTCGGGATATTCCAACTCAAAGAAACTGCGAAGGTTGGATCCGACACCGCTGTCCACACCTTTCAGGGGTTTGAGAATGGTCACCGGATAGAGACGAAAGGGAGCGTCAAGGTGCGGGGGAACCTTCTTAAAACTTCTCAACCCGATGAATGTGCCTACCAGGGTTAATCCCTGTGCCAATGCCCAGATCAGTAGCAAGGCGCTTAAAACCAGTGTCATCACGGTTTCAGGTTATTAGAGAAAGGTTTTCTCTCTATTTGGGATTTGTCAGGATTGTATTATGCCGATTCTTTTTTCTTCATGTTCCGAGCCAGAAGCTCGGCTTGGACCTTCTTAAACTTATCAATGAGATCTTGCATCTTTCGGCGTTCATTCTTGAGCTTACTTTGAAGTTCTTCGTTCTCTTTTTTGGCTTCACTGAGACGGGCCTCAAGAATCTTTGGATTCTGATCGACGGGAGCTGCAAGAGCGGTATTCCCCTGTTCAGCAATTCGGCGAAGACGAACACTTTCATTCTCTAAGGCCTTAAATTCCTTTTGGAGATTGGCATACTGAGTGAGCATCTCTTTTTGTTTCGCCTTAAGAATATCGTTCTGCTCCAAAATCGTTTTATTCCGCTGAACCTCGGCTTGAACATGGCTGTTCAAGCTATTGGCCTTGCTGACCATCTCCTTAAAGTCTTTGAGGGCTTGGTTGGTTTTACCAATGTAGAGCAAGCGATCTCGTCTCAACTCCTCGTTGACAACAGTGAGCTTCTGAACCACAGATCTCGACTCTTCCTGGAGATTCGTGAGTACAGCAATCTTTCGATTCAAGGCTTCTTCCGCTTTTCTGGAAACATCTCGCTCTTGCTTCAACTTTTCAAACTTATGGCCCATTTGCTGCTTGAGTTGATCGATGCGCTGAAGCTGATTCTGAAGGCGAATCATCTCCTGACGAGAGTCTCTTTTCTTATTTTCTTCTTCAGCCATGTGCTCATTGAGCTTTGCAATCATACGATCTTTTGCGCTCAATGCGGCCATGAGATCAGGAGGAATACTTCCCTCTTCAAAATTCTTATCCACCAGGCGCGGATCGGAACGAACATCGCCTAATCGCCCTTCGTAGAGTTCAAGAGTTTGCTCCATCGTCACAATTCGATCCTTCAAATTGTAGGCATTATCTTCGAGCATCTTTTCATTGCTCTTTTCCAATTGAAGAGACCGATCTGCATCTTGAACGCTTACCGTAAGACGATCTTTGGCTTCTTCCGCAGCGTCGAGCTTCTCTTGCATCGAAGCTACGGTTTTCCGCAGCTCTCGGACTTCTTCTTCAAGTGGGACAACATAAGACCCGTGGGAAGCCAAGAGCTTTTCTTGCTCGGCGAACTTCCTTTCGTTTGCTTCCAATAGGGATTTGGCATTTTCTAGCTGCGCTTGGAGCAGTTTATTTTCAGTTCGGATGGAATCGTCGTCCCCGGTGGCTTCAAACTCATCGGGGGTGGCTTCATCTTGAGGCTGCTCCATGGGAGGCGTCTCTCCCTCCTGCATACTTAGATCTTCAGCCGTGAGCCCAGCTCGGTCGTTCAACTTTTCACTCAGACTCGAAAGGTCTTCGGAGCTCTGATTCACTCCCAAAAGCAAGCTACTCACTTCGCCGACAACGACCCCAATTTTTTCAGAATGAATCCTAGTGGCCTGATCGAATGAATGCCTTCCCGAGGTTTCAAACTCTGCCCACTTCTGCTTGAGGTTTCCTAGCGCATCATTCGCTTCGCCCAATCGACGCTTCAAATCTAAAATGCGCTGGTACTGAGCTGCTACAATCGATTGAATTTCCTTCGGAGTTTTCCCCGCGACTTCTTTGGAAAAGGCCACAGCTTTGTCAGGAAGAGATAGCTGAGTTCCGATGACCTCTTGGACGCTTTCAATCATATCAGACAGGGTATCTGACAAGATGGCCTGATTTTTACTGTGGGCGAGGCGCTTTACTTTCCAGATGTCTGCTCCCAAACGCTTTTGAATTCTTTTTTCAGCGTCGCTTTCTTCTGGATTGAAAATTTCCTTCTCATATTCTTCCACTCGCTGAAGGACGGTGTCTGCATATTTCCCGAGCATTTGATACCGATCGGAATCTTTGGACTGCCCTACTCCCTTAATTCGAAGCACTTCCTCTTTGACCTTGGCAAAGGTATCTTTGATGACGGTCTCGTTATTTTCTAGATCTTCCTTCTTCAGCTTCCGAACTCGAACGAGATCCTCAGACAGCTTCTCAGCAATCTGCGAAATGACTGTTTCGTCGTCACCCTCCCAAGAAGCCTTCAATGAAAACTGATCGTCAAGGGCGCTGACATTTTCTTTCAACAGCTGCATCACTTCTTCGCGAACTTCGTTCGAATGTTCAGTCTGGGAATCTTGCTCCGAGATCCCATCGCCCACGCGAATCTTCTGAATCACATCATCCGGAATTCCTTCGATGACTAGATTTCCGGAATCCCCCGCTTCCAGAATCTGATTCACAACGCTCTTTCCTTTTTCAGAAGTCAGAAAGTCGACGAGGTAGTTTTTGTACGCGTCGTAGTCACTGATGTGCACAAAGAGCTGAGTGAACTGGTGCTGGGTCAGCCGATCGAGTTTGTTTTGGGGGAGGATTTCATTTTTTGGATTAAAGAGCACCACTCGTTGGTTCGCCGATAGAACCACGTAGCAATCAAACGGAACTGGCCGTTCCGCCTGAATCGCAACAATCAAAACTGCAAAGTACTCTTTCTCATTAAAGGAACTCATAAGTTCTCGGTAACTTATCGGATTAAAAAGGTTATTCCTTAATGCAAGAAAGCTCGAGATAGAAGCCCGAGCGGGGAGGCAACTCCTCGAAAACAAATAGAGATTTAGTCTGATTCTTACACTTTGTTATTGCCGGGAGGTTCGTCAACCCTTAACCTTTTACAGATGACCCATCCCCAAATCGTTCTGAACTGGAAGCTCATTTTCTTGGCCATGGTGGCCGCATTCATTTTCGGTTTTCTCTGGTACGGGCCCCTCTTTGGAAAAATCTGGGGCAAGGCCATGGGTTACAACATGAATCGCAAGCCCAAGCAGAGCGAGATGATGAAGGGCCTCTCCCTTCAGGTTGTCATTCTATTTTTAACTACTTTTGTTCTGGCCCACCTCACACAAGTCTGGAGACCTTCAGTCTGGGGAGTGGGAAAAGATTTTCCTGATTTCACCTACGGTTTCTCTGCTGGATTTTTTACCTGGTTGGGATTCTATGTTCCCCACCAGCTCTCAAAGATCGCGTGGGAAATGAGATCCTGGAAAGTGTTTCTCATCAACACGGCTCATGATTTCATTGTGCTTCAGATTCTGGCTCAGATCCTGTCCTGCACTCGTTAGAGCCCGAGCACCAGCCCGAATTCCATAAGTCTTTTCTTTTCGATAAAGGCTCTTGCGATTGATGCCCAGAACTTCTGAGGCCCGGTCCTTCTTACTGTCCACCTGGGTGAGGACGTACTTGATGTATTCGGCCTCGAGTTGTTCCAGAGTCGGAAGCTTGGAAAAAAAATCATCCACTGTCGATGCGCCGCCGCTTCTATAGGTATCCATCTGAATATCTGTCTCGTCGATGACATCGCCCACCGAAAGGACGAGAGAGCGTTCGACGGCGTTTTCCAATTCGCGAACATTTCCCGGCCATCGCAAACGCATGAGCTTCGCCAAGGCCCTACGGCTAAAGGTTTTCAGCGGCATCTTATTTCGAGCGCAATGCTTAGAAACAAAGTGCTCGGCCAAAATTGTAATGTCCTCGCTACGATCGCGCAGCGGAGGAATCTCAATCGGAATCACGCAAAGCCGGTAGTAAAGATCTTCTCGAAAACGTCCTTCAGCTACCGCTTTTTTAAGATCTTGGTGAGTTGCCGCGATAATTCGAACATCAATATCCATCAAACGGTTGTCGCCCACCGGCTTTACTTTTCGTTCCTGAATGACACGCAACAGTTTGGCCTGCAAAGAAATGGGCATGTCCCCAATTTCATCCAAGAAAATAATTCCTTTTTCACTCTCTTGGAAAAGTCCTTTCCGATTCTCATTTGCACCGGTAAAGGCGCCTCTTTTATGACCAAATAGTTCGGACTCGAGCAGCTGCTCGGGAATCGCCGAGCAATTGATTGCGACAAACGGATGGTCGCGACGATCGCTGCGCTGGTGAATTGCGCGAGCCACCATTTCTTTTCCGGTTCCGCTCTCCCCATGAATCATCACATTCGAATGTGTTCGGGCAACTGCCTCAATGAGCTGAAAAATTTTATGCATCTTGTGGCTGCGTGAATATATTCCTTCGAAAGAAGAAGTCCCAACCACTTGCTGCTGAAGTTTTTTGTAATCGCGCTCCATCCCCCGAATCTTCAGAGCTCGACGAACAATGATGTCGATCTCAGTGAGATTGATGGGCTTCGTAATATAATCGTGAGCCCCCTGCTTCAGCGCCTGCACCGCAGTTTCTACACTCGCGTGAGCCGTCACTAAAACACACGGCACATCAATACCGAGGTCTCGAATCTTATGCAGCACTTCCATTCCGGTAATTCCGGGCATCATCAAATCAGAAATCACCAGCGTGCGAGAGAGTTCCAACTCGTTTAGTTTTTGAAGAGCGGCCAAAGCCTGATGAGCATCGGCAAAAACATGGACCTGATACCCTTGCGCGGTGAAAAGTTCTCGGAGGAGGTCTTGAATTCCGGTGTCATCATCAATGACAATGATATTTTCCTGCATTGCGTCTTAATATCTGATTTGGGGCAAAAGTGGGAACCCTTTTGCGTCAAACTGCCCCTAAACTGTCCAAAATGAGGGTTCCCTACCCCAAAATGAGCTGCACAGCGTTGGTATGGATCTTGGATAAGGAAGGGTTACAGGTTTTTGGAAAAGGGGGTGAACGGACGCGGTTTTTTTGAAAGTGAGGAAGACCATGGGACGAAATGAAAGTTTCTCTACCATTCAATTGGCAGCTAGGGCCTATCCAGCTGTGATTTGTGTGATCCTCAGCACTATCGGCATTACCTCCTTTTGGGCGGGTTCTACTAAAGTCGAAACCACCGTCATGACCCAACGAGAGGTCGTGAATCAATATGCACCCGACTTCCGTTCCCTGGCTACACAAGATCCAGCTGTGCCAGCACTCGTTTCCTATGAACCCGCTCACTCCCTCAAAAAGGACTACCCATGATCTTGGATCTTCTGTACTTCGGTTTTTATAACGAGAAGGGATCAAAGAGAAAATCCGTCTTGGTGGTGGAAGATGATCAGTCCTGCAAACCCGTTCTGGAAACTATCTTCGGATTAGTCGATGACCATGCCCAGCTTCACTGGGAAACCTCTGCAGAAACGGCCATGGAAGCACTCGAAAACAATCGATTCGACCTGATTGTAGCCGATTATGTCCTAGAAGGTAGAAAAACCGGACTCGACATTTGGCAATTTTGCCGAGAAAAGCAACTGAAAATTCCATTTTTGCTGATGAGTTCTAGACGACTCAAGTTCGGAAGCGCTCACCTAGATACCTCCAAGCTCTGGCCTAAATTTTTGCAGAAACCCTTTCAGCTCAATCAATGTAGAAAATATATCGAACACGCCCTGATCTGATCTAAGGAACTGGGTCTTCTTTTTTTTCCGATTTCACTTCAACTTCTGGAGAAGACTTTTCCTTTAAGAACGCTTCAATCTTCTTTGCGACTTGCCCCACCTTTTGAAAGTCGTGGCGCTGACAATAGAGCTCAAGCAAGCTCGCAAGCTTCCCGAGCTGATTGAAACCATAGTTTCCAGCGCTGCCCTTCAATTTGTGTCCAAATTCTTGAAGCCGCTGAAAATCCAAGAGGTCATCGCTCTTCTTGAGATTCTTAAATTCATCCCATTTATCGCGAAGGTACTTGGGGCCGAGCCTCCGAAGACTCTTTTCCACTTCTTCAATTAATTCAGAGTCGCTTTTGCGTCTCTTAGTCATATCCATCTCGCTCCAGGTCCCGAAGCAAAGGCGTTTTGTCACGCCGCAACATTTATTCCAATCTAAATAAAGGCTCTCTGCAAAGAATTAAAAATCAGGTTACAAAGAACTCCGTGAAAAAATCGGAACTGAATCGAATTCGATCGGCAGTTACTTGGCTTCATTCGCAACAGGCGTCGTCTTCATCTCACAAACAGGCACTTCCAGGTCAGCCATTCGACGGCCTTTTACTGGCAAAAAGTGCACTTTTTCGAAAAAGCCGAACTCTATATCAACAAAAGAAAGGGAAATTTGTAGCGACGCTGGTGTCTTCTCCCCGAACCCTCAGCTCCCCCACTTTGTTAGAAAATGAGATCCAATATAGTCCTGTGGACGAAGAATTACTTTGGGCCGCGACCGACCCGGGCGAGAAGGAAGGCATCCGACTCCAGAGAGTGCGAACCTATGTCTGCGCACTCTTCCACGAACAGAATCATCGCATCCTTTGGAACCTGCTCCCTCCCTGCCCTAAGGGACACGAAGGGACTCGAAAGTACCTCAACTTTGCTGAAAGCCTGGTAGTCGTGGCCGACATGGCCCTAGGAGACGAACTCGGCCCAAAACTGGCCGGGGCCCTGTACTTAACGGGAGCGGCTTATGATCCTGGAACCCATTCTAGCCGGCTTTGTCGCTCTCGACGCGATTACCGAAACTACCTTCAGATCGCGATGCTGAGCACTTATTTGAATCTGGAGCTCTATTCCCCACCCCGAATCGCAAGGGCCATGAAGAATCTCTTTCCTGAGAATCCGAGTTTAACCCGTCACGCTACACAACGGGCATTGAGACTTGACAGAAAATTCATTACCCGCACCAATCCGAGCTGGCAAAAAAACCACATACGGAAAGTGGGTAAGAAGCTCTCTCAGAGGAAGGGCGAACCACTGGATTTATCTACAGATCCACTAGACTCCCGCCTGCAATATATTTGGACTGAGACCTGGTTCGACACCCTTGGCATCTAGTTACGTCAACCCAAATGCACCGCGACATCAAAATCACCTTTCTTTGTAATATTACCGATAGTTACTTAGGAAACATACATGTTCAGATCCAAGTCCGCGGATTCAGAATTTCGAATAAATTCTCTCTCGGTGCTGGTCATCTTGCCGGTGATTATTTTGGGAATCTACGCCCAGCAAAATATGTCGGCGCTAAAAGTTTCTACCGACAATCGAGCACATGCTCGTCAAACTATTTTTGAACTTGAAAGAACGATTTCATTTCTGAAGGATTTGGAAATTGGCCAACGCGGTTTCCTTTTGACGGGAGATGCGACCTACCTCAAACCTTTCAGTGACTCGAGTCCTATTATTTCCCAACGATTCGATGTGCTGGAAAAACGCTTTTCCGCAGCTCCGACCCAGCTCGACCGACTGAAGAAAATTAAGCTCCACTATGAAACCAAAATTGCAGAACTCGATGAAACGATCCGAGTTCGTAAATCCAAAGGTCTTAGCGCAGCACTGGAAATTATTCGTGCTGGCCAGGGCAAAGCAGAGATGGACGAAATTCGAGAGATTGCCCAAACGATGGAAGCGGAACAACTCGATCGGATCAAGTTCTACTCCGAATTGGCGGAAGTCATTCTAGCTAGTTCCCGCTGAAGAATGCGGCTTTTGT
>FRDC01002942.1_pt1 | contig 41496 bp, 61 predicted proteins | sample 1106171 | NCBI WGS metagenome assembly FRDC01 (sample SAMEA3930566, study PRJEB13176) | freshwater metagenome | biome: Drinking water system; feature: drinking water; material: water | place: Singapore | collected 2014-12-20 | reverse complement strand
GTGCGGACGACGCCAATGCCCCCGTGATCGGGTGGCACAACATTGCTACCTCTGTGGCGGCCTCCACCGCCGCGGCGAACCACCCGGTCATCAACCTCACCAACCCTGCCACCCATCTTCGGTGGCAGGGGACGAACACGGGGGGGTCGGAGACACTCACGATCACGGTGCCCGGGTCGCCCGGCCTCCTTGACTACATCGCCTTCGCGGGACACAACCTCGGCTCCCGCGCGGTGCCCGTCACGATCACCGGTCAACTCGGGGGGACGCAGACGCTATTCACCGGCGTGCTCTTACCCGGCGACGATCGTCCCGTCATCTTCCGCTTCACACCCGGTGCTTACACTAGCTTCAGCATTACTCTGGGCGCTGCTGCCGGGAACATGCGCATCGCGGCGCTCTACTGCGGCAAGCTGCTGGTGATGCCGAGGAAGATCTACGTCGGCCACACTCCGATCAACTTCGGCCGCATGACTAACGTGGTGACCGGCATGAGCAACAACGGCAACTTCCTCGGACGCGTTGTGCTGCAGGAGAAGCGGACAAGTCAGATCGCTTTCCAGAACATCCCGCCGGCCTTCTACCGAGCAAGCGTCGAGCCCTTCGTTGTGCACTCGCTGACGAAGCCCTTCTTCTTCGCCTGGCGGCCGCTCACCTATCCGCGGGAGGTCGGGTACTGCTGGGCGACGGGCGACATCCGCCCCTCCAACCAGCTGTCCAACGGCTTCATGGAATTCTCGCTGGACGTTGAGGGCATCGCGCGATGATCGGCAAGTCACTCACCTATGTTGAGATCGATCTTCCTTACTGCGGTCGAACTTACGGGGTGGCGCCGTGCACCGCGGCCGTCGGGGTGACAGGTCCGATCAAGTGCTTCAACTCTCGGCGCACCTGCCAGGACCGACCCAACTACCTCGAGGCTCCGGTCACCCTTCGCTTCGCTGTCGACACCGACTACCTGCCCCCGGAGATTGACTGCATCCCCGCGATCCAAGGAGTGGAGTACACCGGGCAGTTGGTGTCGCTAGGCGAGAACCTCGGACAGCGGGCGAGTATCACGATCTCCTTCCGCGAGACCCGGCACAGCGACGCGGGGGCGGGCTTCGACAAGTACCTGGCCGACCGCACCTACTCGCCTTTCAACCAGGGGTCCTTCTGGGGCAAGTTCCGCGCGCGTCATCCCTACCTTCGTGGGGTAGCCCTCCGACTGATCCGCGGCTTTGTCGGCCAGACACTGGCGGAGATGGAGTCCCGGCTATTCGTGATCGAGATGTTCTCTGGCCCTAACGAAGCGGGTCACTACACCATTGTGGCCAAGGATCCGTTGAAGCTCGCCGACAACGATCGAGCGAAGTGCCCCGCGCTCAGCCTCGGCTATCTGTCGGCCAACATCACGGCTGCCGCCACGTCGGCTACGCTCGCGCCCACGGGCGTGGGGAATGCTGACTACCCGGCGAGCGGCAAGGTCGCGATCGGCGGTCGCGAGATCTGCTCCTTCACGCGCGTGGGCGACGTGCTCACGCTCACACGTGCGCAGGACAACACAGTGGCGGTCGCCCACAATCAAGAGGATCGCGTCCAGCTTGTCCGCACCTACAGTCCCCAGATCGTGGCGAACATCATCCACGACCTGCTGGTGAACTATGCCGACGTTCCCGCCGCCTACATCACGCTCTCCGAGTGGCAGGCCGAGGTCAACGCCTACCTGCAGCGCAACTATTCCGCGATCATCGCCGAGCCTACGGGCGTCAATCAGTTGGTGTCCGAGCTGATCGAGCAGGCGGCCCTCGTGCTGTGGTGGGATGATCGCGCATCCAAGATCCGACTGCAGGTGATCCGCAGTCTTGCTACCGACGTGTCGACCTTCGATGACGACTCGCTTGTGCAGGGGTCGCTGACGATCGAGGACCAGCCCGACACTCGCATCTCTCAGGTGTGGACGTACTTCGGTCAGCGCAACCCTCTAGAGCCCATCGACCGCAAGGACAACTTCCGGTCGACGCTCGTCACTGTGGACCTCCAGACGGAGAGCGACTACGGCAGCCCTTCGATCAAGGAGATCTTCTCTCGCTGGATCCCCACGCTCGGCCGCACGATCGCAAGCCGTGTCAACGCGATCAAGCTAGCGAGGTTCAAGAACCCGCCTCGCCGGTTCTCCTTCGAGGTGTGGCGTGATCCACAGGGTCAGCCGAGCGTCTCGCTAGGCGGCGGCTACCAGCTCGGGTCCTGGATACTGCAGGATGCTACGGGCGCCTCCGCGCCCGCGCCCGTGCAGGTGATCGAGCTCCGCCCCGCGCCGCAGTCGATGATCTGCCAGGCAGAGGAGTTCCTGTTCTCCGGCGTCGACGTGGACGATCCCAACATTCACAACATCTCTGTGGATGTCGACACCCTCAATGTGAACCTGCGGACGCTTCACGATACACTCTTCAGCTCAGTGGGCTCGGGCGTCACCGTCAACCTCACCGTGTCCGCGGGCGCGAAGATAGGCTCCGCCAACTCAACTCCTGCGCTGGACGTGGGGAGCTGGCCCGCGGGAGTAACGATCAACATCATCATTAACGGGCGCATCCAAGGCCGAGGCGGCAACGGCGGTCTACCGCTGACCGGCTTCCTCCCCGCCCCTGGCTTCACTGCCATCTACACTCGGTATGCGATCAACGTCACCAACAACAATCAACTGTGGGGCGGCGGTGGCGGCGGCTCTGGCAACGGGTCGGGTGACCAGGGCGGCGGCGGTGCGGGCTATCGTCCTGGTAACTTCGGTGGCCTCGGAGGCGTGGCGACAGACATCGCTGGCGGCGCTTCTCCTGGAGGCGGAGGCACAGCAGGCGGCGGCCCTGGTCTCCCCGGTGTCGCGGGCGGACTCCAGTCACCGGGCGCCGCGGGCAACGCAGTCGACGGCTCGAGCTTCTGTACTTTCCTCACGGTAGGAGATAGGCGAGGAGGCCTGATCAACTAATGTCCCTTCCCAGATGGCAGTCCCACGTGGTCGATCGCCAGGGCAACATCCTGCCAGGCGCTACGATCCAAGTCATCGATGAGGTCACCGGTCTTCTTGCTGCGATCTTCTCGGATCGTGCTGGCACCGTGCCCTTGAGCAATCCCTTCGCCGCGGATGCTGACGGCTACGCGTTCTTCCACACAGCCAAAGGCGCGTACCGCGTCGATGCCTTCTACCCGGGCTCTCAGCGAACGTGGCGCTTCGTCGAGCTGGTGCCCTCGCTCCTCGTCCGTGACCAGCTCACCGCGGACCGCACTTACTTCGTGCGGACTGACGGCAACGACTCCAACACAGGTCGGGTCAACTCTGCGGCCGGGGCCTTCCTCACGCTCGCGCGCGCAGCTGTGGTGATCGCCGCCCTCGACCTCGGCGTCTTCAACGTAACGGTTCAGATAGGGAACGGCACCTACACCTCCGGCTTCTCCCTCGCGGCACGTCCGCCAGGCACCGGCGTTGTCACCCTCGTCGGCGACGTGAGCAATCCTTCGAACGTGACGATCTCCACAACATCCGGCGGGTGCATCTCCGCGACCAACGGAGCCATCATCAATCTCTCCGGCATCAAGGTCGTGAACTCAGGCGGCTTCGGGGTGTTCGCAGGCGACTACGCTCGGATCCGGCTCACAGGCCTCTGCGACTTCGGGGCCTGCGGTGCGGGACATGCGCTCATCCAGAACTACGCCCAGTTCTTTTGTGAGAGCATCAACTACTACATCACGGGCGCCGCCCCCTACCACATCATCGCTCTCAAGTCCGCGATCGTGAGGCACGTGGTCAGCACGGTGACGATCTTCGGCACCCCCAATTTCTCGACCGCCTATCTATACGGCAAAGACGCTTACTTCGATCTCTTCGGCCTGACCTTCTCGGGCTCGGCCACAGGTAAGCGCTACATCTCGGACTTCAATAGTCTGTTCGAAGTCTATGGGGCAGGCACCACGTTCCTACCGGGCAACATCGCCGGCACCACGTCAACGGGAGGCCAGTACATCTGATGTCGGACTTCAACGACCCCTACGACCCGCGTGACTGGAACTGGATCGTCGGCGACGACAGCGCCCGCGCCTGGTCGAGCCTCGCCAGCAGCTGGGTCACCTCGTGGCCCGACCGTCGACAGACCCGCATCGCTACGGCTGAGGAGCTGGCCGACGTACTTCGCCCCTTCGGTCTCCGTGGTCCTGTGGCTACCGCGGATGACGTGAGGATCGAGTGCTCGAGGCGCATGCAGCTTCTCGTGGGCGCACGCGACGCCGCCCATCTGTCCATCATCATCTCGAATGGATCGCGCGAGGCGATACGGCTATTGCGCATCCGGACCGAGCGAACCTGGACGAGGGAGGAGGCGGAGCGTGCCGCGACGCTCGAGGCCGTTGAGGCGGAGATCGAGCGCCTGCGCGCCGTCTCGAACCGACTCGAGCCATCGCCGCCCGTCGACTACCTTGACGACATGCACTGGCGTCGGTAAATGTTGAGGATACAAAGCCTAGCGCGGTCGTGACGCCCTGGGCGCTGCTACCGGGTATATCCCTACCCGGTACCCCTCGCGAGGCCAGCCAGCGGTCAAATTTACCGCCTTTTCGAGGCCTTCCAGGCGCCGATCGTCGGTGTACTACGCGAGGGGGGCGCATTCACCGGGTGAAAATACGTCAAGGAACGTTGCGAATTTTCAATTGCTCTAGCAACCGCTTTACCTGCGTGATGCCCCACGTGCCCCCGCGTAGGGCCGCGACGCGCCGTTCATTGAGGTACTGGGCGATTGACCAGGGTGTCCTCACGCCGTTGGCCAGCGCCGCTTCGACGTAAGGCCTTATTGCTTCCGCGTGCTCACGCGCGTGCGCCCGTCGCGTCGCATGCGCCTTCGCGCTCGCTTGTGGGTTCGCCTGGAAACCCGAGTTCTCCCGAGCGCCCCCGAGCTTGACGCCTCTCGCCCTTGCCGCGGCCAGCGCCTCGCGCGTGCGTCGACTGATGCGGCGCCGCTCATCCTCGGCCACGGCTGCCTCGATGTGCAAGCGCAGCGGATCGGCGTGGGGCATGTCGCACGCAACGAACTTCGTCTGGCTCTCCATGAGGGCCGCGATGAACGCGAGGTTCCGGCTAAGCCGATCGAGCTTGGCCACAAGCAGTGTGGCTCCTGTCGCGCGGCAGACGCGCATGGCTTCCTGCAGCTGCGGTCGCTGGCTGTGCTTCCCCGTCTCGACCTCGACGAACTTCCCGGCAAGCTTGTCGCCGGGCTTGAGGAAGGCGCGGATCGATCGCTCCTGCGCCTCGAGGCCTAGTCCGCTCGAGCCCTGCTTCTCTGTGGAGACCCGGAGATAGGCGACGTAGTCAGTCATGACGTGTGCCCCCGCCAGGAGCGTACATGATGAAGCCGGAGTCCAAGCAGGTCGAGCACGCGCCGCCTCCGCCCAGGCACTGGGGGCACACCATCGCCGAGGTCAACAGGAAGTCGCGCGCCTCGGATAGTCCCTTGATGTACGCGCCCACCTCCCGGTCGCTCTTGATCTGAATGCCCTCGGCGATCGCTTCGACCTTGAACCAGTTCACGCTGGTGATGTGGCCCTGGGCGTCCGTATACGCCCAGGCGCTCTCGCTCGCGCCCGCGATCAGTCGCTGGAGGGCTAGCTTGCCCTTGCTCATCGTATCCACTCCCTGTGCCAGGCGCTCTCCTCGATCAGAGAACAGTGAAGCCGCAGGTTGATCTCAGCGCCCGCGCGATTGTAGATCCAGTTCTGCCCGGGCGTGAGATCGCACACGTACTCGATCCACTCGCCCCACGACGGCCGATGAAGCGGATCGGGGCCGGGGCTGGAAAGCGGCGCCATCAACGTCAGCGAGATGAGTCCCTCAGCCAGCATGGGCGCCCTCCGCAGCTTGGCGCTCGTAGTAGCGCTTGGCGTTGCGGATCTCGGCGGCGACGACGAGCATGGGGTTGGGGATCACGTTCGCGTCGGGGACATACTTGACCCGCCCGAGCGCGGCGATGGCCTGGTCGAACTCGTGAAGCTCGAGATGCGTGAGGACGACGGAGAAGTCGTGGTGGGCTGCGTGCTCGCGCAGAATGCGGCGAACGGCGAGCAAGTTCTCGGTGTAGACGTGAGCGGTGGAGGTCATGATGTTCTCCTGTGGGTCGATGTAGCGATACTACCCAAGAGGGGTTAACGACCGGTTACGCCCAAGAAAAAAGGGCGAGCCGGAAGCTCGCCCTCTTCATAGCACTAGGCCGAAATCACTCGGCGGCGTCGTCGGCTTCGGCCTTCCCCTTGGCCTTCGGCTTCGCCTTGTCCTCGCCGCGCAGCTTGGACAGGACCGCCTTGTAGTCCGCCTGGTTGTTCCAGCCGTACACGCCGTCCTTGTTCTTCGAGATGCCGCGCTTGCGCAGCAGGACGCGCACGCTCGGCTCGAGGAGATTGAGATCCTCGGCGATGTTGCCGACCATGTACTTGTAGTGGGGCTTTTCGGGACTCTCGGACTTGGTGGGCTTCTCGGCCATGACGTAGTTTCCTTAGGTGGTTGAGCACAGACCTGGTGGACCTGCGCTTCTCACTTAAAGCTTTATCGATGGCTTCGTCAATAGTCCCTCTTGCTATTATCACGTGAATATTGACGGGACGCACTTGGCCGCGCCGATGTAGCCGCTTGATCGCCTGGCCAAAGTCGATGCTAGAATGGGTGGATGAGTAGATGATGCCCCGGCTAGCGCGGAAGAGATCGATGCCCACGCCGCCCGTACGGATCTGGCACACGAGCACGTCCAGCTTGCCTGCTTGGAAATCATCCACTAGGCGCGGGCGCTCTTTCTTGTTCTTCCCGTACACGCTACCTACACGCTCGCCCGCCTGCTCGCACACGCGCGTGATGGCGTGAACCTCGGCCACGTGCTTAGCGAAGATGACGATCGGCTCCCGATGAAGGGCGAGGTGGCGACGGACGCGACGCATCTTCGCCTCTCCAACAACGCGTGTCTCGCCGTCGTCATCGATGAGAAAGCCGCCCGTGATCTGCTGAAGCTTCCCTATCTGGGTGACACGTAGGGGCGCGGTCGTGTTCATTGCGGCCGACACGAGGTCCTGCTCCAGCTCCTCGTAGACGACGCGCTGCTGCCCCCACAGATCCACGTACTCCTTGTGGATCGTCAGTGGGGGTAGGCCGAGTAGCTCGCTTGTGAGGGAGACGGAATAAGGCGCCAGCGTCGTCATCATGTCGGGCAGGCGATCCTCGCGCACCTCGCGCTTGGACTTCAAGATCATCGCCTGGCGCTGGAGGCGGTGCCACTTAAGGGAGCCGGGGCGGGCCTTCGAGAGGTCGACCTTCACCTCCTCGAGGTACTCTCGCTCGAAGTCCTTCCAGGATCCTAGGATGCCGGGGACAAGAAACTGGAACTGCGACCACAGCTCGATGGGCTTATGGTCCATGGGGGTGCCGGAGAGCAGGGCGCGGCGCTCGGCTGTGGGCGCGATCTGGTGGGCTATACGCGCGCTCAGGGACGTGCGGTTCCGTAAGCGCTGACACTCATCATAGAACATAAACGACCAGCGACGGCGCTTGAGTTTCTTGCGGATGGTCGGCAGGCTCTCGTAGTTCACGAGCAGCACGCGGGGCCCGGCTGTGGCGTCGAGCTCCTCGAGCGTCCTGCATACGCTCACGCCTACGCGCGTGCGCAGGAAGCGCTCCCAGGTGGTCTCCAGGTTGGTAAGCAGCACGACGCCTAGCGCCACGAAGTCGGCCGACATCATGCGCTCCATGATGCCCCCCGTTACCCACGTCTTCCCCATCCCTTGTTCGAGAAAGAGGGCGATGTGACTGGAGGCCTCGGCGAGCTTAACGGCGTCCCTTTGATACGGATCTAGCTTGCTCCAGATGCTGGCAGACGAAGTCGATCGCTTCCTGTGGCGTGGTGACGACATGAGCGCAGGCTCCTCCGCGCGTTCGTATGCGGGCGATAGTGTGAAGTTGGATCGGTGACGGCTTGCCCTTGTCGGTCTTCACTTCGAAAGCAAAGAAGTACCCGTCGACGCAGCCCACCAGATCGGGGATGCCCGCTTGCTGGAAGGGGCCCCCGTGCACCTTGAACCACCAACCTCCCACCTGCTTCTCGAGTGCCTCGCGTATGCGCCGTTGCAGGCGCGCTTCAGGCTGTCTCATCGAATGCTCCTATGAAAAGAGGGCGCGAACCGGCGCCCTCTTATCTCGTCTGTGGCGTAGCCTACGGATCAGTCCTCGAGAACGCCGGCTTCCTCGGCGGCCTCGATGACGGCGTTGCGCATCTTGCGCAGCGAGGCGAGGTCATCGAAGTCGATGTCCGCGAAGCCGTACTTCTCCGCGACGTCCTCGAGCTCCTCCTGGCTCATGTCGACCAGGTCGCCCTGGCTCAGCATGGGCTTCTTCTTCTCCGCCCGCTTCTCGCGGCGACGGGCGTTGCGGGGCGAGGGCTTCTCCTCCTCTTCCTCCTCGCCGGCCTCTGCGACCGCCTCGCGGCGCGACTTGGCCTTGGACTTCGCCGGAGCCTCCTCCTCTTCCTCCTCAGCGTCGTCAGCAGACCTCGCCTTCGACGACTTGGCCTTGGACTTGGCCGGCTTCTCCTCCTCTTCCTCCTCGGCGTCGCGGGCATCCGGCGGGATCGGCCAGAAGTCGACGATCTTCGCCTGCTTCTTGCCCTCGTAGGTGTCGTGCTCGACGTTGACCATGAGCTGGCGGCCGACGAAGTCGTCGACATCCATGTCCGTGTCCTCGTCGGGGATCTCGAGCTCGAGTGCCTCGAGAAGACTGCGCAGGTTCCACAGCGCCTGCGTGGCGAGCGAGGTGTTGTAGAAGAGGGACGCGCCGTTGTGGACCTTGCCGTTGACCTTGAACTTCCACTTGAGGTACGGCGCGACCGAGCCCTCCTCCTGCGTCACCTCGAGCACCTCGACGAGGTACTCGCCCTCGGCGACAGTGATGCGGCCCTCGACGCCGGCCATGCCCGGGATCGTGACGCGCTTGGCGTTCTTGCGGTCTTTCATGCGTGCCATTATTCGTAGTCTCCTTGGATGATGTCGGTCACGTCCTCGAAGGTGGGATCAACCACAACATCGGGAACGCTCTGCTTCTTGGGCTTGCGAACCTTGCGGCGATACAGTGAGCTCGGCCCCACCCCCAGACAGTACTCAACCACGCGCCTCTTGACCTTCTTCCCTTTCACCTCCTTGACTACTTCGCGCTCGCGGATGTAGGTGTTGACGATGACGTTTACCGCGGCGTTCAGCGACTTCGCTACGCTCGGCGACAATGCGGGCCCCACCTCTGGCGCCAGCAGTTCCTCGTTCTCTTGCTCCTCCTCCGACAAGTTGAACACTCGGTCCTGCGCGATGAAGATCACGGCCATCCCCTCGTTGGTCAGGTCGCGATAGTCAAGGAACAGGGACTTGAGAATGGCAGCGACGTCGCCCCAGTCGCGCCGCGTCATGGTACCCCAGTCGCCGGCCTTGCCCCGCTTCTGCTTCTTCTGGGCGGTGACGATCTCGTCCACGGCAAGGGACTGGACCTGGGTGCAGGTGTCGATGACGACTGACTTGAACTTGCCCGGGTTGGCCTTGAGCCACCAGTACACCTCCTCGAAGTCCTGGACGGACTCGATGCGTGCGACCTTGATCCCGGGGACGTCGGCGATGGAGTCGGTGCCGTCGTCCTTGACATCCAGATAGAGCATCGGCTTCGGGGCACTCGCCGCGAACGTCGTCTTGCCCGACCCGGAGGGACCGTAGACCACAACACTGGTCGGGCGCTTGATCGTGGCGATGTCCACGAACTTAACTCTCGTCTCGCTCTGGTTCGCTCGACTTGGGGTTGGCCGGCTTTTCACGGTAGTCATTCCTCCGGATAAAGTCTGCGTCATGGCCGCTCAACTCAGCCCGACAGATGGGCTCGAAGTCGCACCAGGAGCAGTGACGTTCGATGTTACGCTCGCGCTTCTTACCATGACAATCCGCTATCTCGTTGGCGGACATCACAAAATCCTGCCAGACATGCTTGACGACGGCGGGCTTGACGGGGTTGAAGGATCGCTGGAAGTAATGCCTGCGCTGACCCGCTGCCGCCTGGATCACGTCCGCGTAGTCCTTCTCACGCAGCCCGTGCTCCTTGATCGTCTCACGCACGCGCGAGGGGAGTGTGACCATCGCCTTGCGTGTCAGAGATCCGTTCTTCAGCAGCGGCGGTCGCGCGGGAGACTTGCTGTGAATGTAGTCCCAGCAAACGCCATCGACCGCCTTCCAGCCCATCATCTCTGTGGCCTTGAAGTACACGATGGACTGCGTATTGCGCCAGCGCTCATCCTCGGAGGGAAGATGGTTGAAGGACTTGTGCTCCATCAGCCAGCGCAGCTTGTTGGGCGTGCGCACGTAGGCATCGATCTTTCCCGTGAAGAGAATACCGGGCGCGATCTCAGTCTCGAACTCGTGCTCTGCGTAGCGCCCGCGCACGCGCAGGTAGGCCAGCGAGTTCTCCCCGTAGTGCTCGAAGTATTCGCGCATGATGCAGCGCACGTCGTCGAGGAGGTTGCCGTACATCTCCTTCTCGGACTTGAACAGCTTCAGCTCAGCCACAGAGAGACTGTCCAGTGGCGTCTCCGGATCGAGCCCGTTGGCGTAGGCCTCGATCATGGAGTGCACGAGGCGGCCGAACTGAAGCGGGCGGGACACGCGCTTCTTCTCAAGGCGCGCGACGTACTTGAGGTGGTAGGCGTACCGGCACCGGCGCCAGGTCTTCACCTTGCTGTTGCTGACTTTGAACGTCATGGTCACTCCAGTCCCTGTTGCTTGCGCCACTTGTGGTAGTCGATGCCGGCGCCCCACGGACCGATCTTCGCCTCGGCCTCGATCGGCACCTTGAGCTCGATACCGAAGTCCTTGAACAGCGGCGGCTTCGACATGATCTCGAGCAATCGACTGACGACCTCATCCACGTACGGGTCACGCACACGCGCGAGGATGGCGTCGTAGACGGTGCCGCAGATGCGGACCTTGTCGCGGCCGTACTCCTTGCGCAGCTGGATCGCGGCCATGAAGTTGATCTCGTTGGCGAACGACTGGATGGGGGAGTTGATGGCCTGCCGCAGGGCCATCTTCTGTCTCATCTCGTTTCGATCGTCCATAGCATCAGGCAGACGGCGACGCCTACCAGACCGAGACACAACATAGCCATTTCGGCGAGCAAAAGACTTCTGTCTATCATGCCAGGGGCCGAGGGCGGGGTAGTTCTGGAAATAGTAGCGACGTGACGCCTCCGCCTGCTCATCGGTGATCTCCACCTCGTAGTTGTCCCTCGCGTAGGTCTTGAGCTTCTTCCACCACATGCCGTAGAGGTAGCCGAAGTTCACGGGCTTCGCCTTCTTCCGGTACTCCTTCCACTCCTCCTTGATCGCGGCGCATGCGTCGGGGCCTGCCTCGAACATGGCCTCAATCGCCTGCGCGTACGGGAGCTTCTTGCCCGTGATCGCGCGCGCCGTGTCGGTCACGAGGTCAACGAGACCGTGACCACGCTCGATCTCTCGAAGAGCTGTGGCCCAGTGGACATCGATGCCGTGCGTGAAGGCGTACAGCAAGTTGGGATCGCCGGACGCATCGGCCGCGAGACGCATCTCGATCTGCGACAGGTCGGCCTCGATGAACGTCCAGCCCTCCTCGGCGATCACGAGCGAGCGGATGCGCTTGTCGCGCGGCACCTGGAACAGGTTGGGCATCTCACACGAGGGGCGGCCGGTGACGGTGCCATGGAGCTTGAACGACGGGTGTAGGTAGGTGGCCGTCTCCGTCTCGTGGATCCAGGGCTTCCACCCCTCGATGAAGAAAGACAGCTGCTGCCTCGCCCCGCGATATCGAAGGAGCGCCTCGACGCAGGGGTGATCGAGCTGGTTCAAGGCGGACTCGCTTGTGGAGGGCGCGCCCTTGGGCGTCCTCACTTTGACGGGTAGTTTGAGCTTCTTGTAGAGCAGCTCACCCAACTCCTTCGTCGACCCCCAGTTGATGTCGGCGTGCTCGCGAAGTTCATCCTCCGCTTTCTTGATCTCCCCGCGCAGGTAGTCCTCGGCCTCGTGGAACTTTTCGGTGTCCACCACGAGACCGTCGTAGGTGCACTCGGCGAAGAGGTCGGCCACAGGGCAGAGGATGAGGTCGAACACCTTACGGACGGCGGGCTGCTCATCGAGCATCTTCGACAACTTGAACCGGAGCTTCCTCGTGTAGTGCAGATCGAATGCTTGGTATCGTGCGAGCTCCTTCAGGCCCTTGCCGCCTTTCTTCGTCTTCTCGTCGACGTCCCAGTCGGGGGCCCCCAGCAGACGCTGCGCGATCCCCGGTCCCGCCTTCTTGCTCGACTTCAGGTTGTGGCGGCTGTTCTCATCCAGGATGTAGTGGGCGAGCATGGTGTCGAAATGGCAGGGCAGGCGCATGTGATAGTGATGCCAGAGCCACGTCACGTCGAAGCGTCCGTTGTGCATGACGACTTCGCGGTCCCGCAGCCAGCGCTTGACGAGGAGCATGATATCGTGCTGCTCATCGTCCGTGAAGGGCGACTCCGGATGAGCCATCGGGATGATGTAGTTGTGGCCCTTGACCCCGAAGCCGATCGTGTTGGTCACGGCTCCGGGCGCCCACGCGTAGAGCCCATTCGTCTCGATGTCGCAGGAGATGACCTGGGAGGAGTCCTCGCACATGGCGCGCACGTCGCGCATGCGCGTGAGGATCGAGTAATCAGGAGGCCTCACGGTCTGTCTCCATATTGATCATGGCGCCGGAGGGGAGCACACGGGTGACGTGGATCCCTCCCTCGAGCAGCTTCCTGTAACCATCCTGGAGGCGGTACGGGGTGGCGAAGTAGACGGAGCCGATCCGACCGTGCTGGACAATGTAGTCCGCGCATCGCGCGCACGGGCTGTCGGTCACGTAGAGAGAGGCGTTGTAGACGTGAACTGTGAGGTAGGCGAGGGCATTGATCTCCGCGTGGATCGTGTTGCACGAGCCGGCGGCGCAGGGTGTCTCGCAGTGCTTCTCCCCGGGCGCCTGCCCATTGTACCCTATGGACACGATGCGGTTGCTGGCGGAGACGACGATCGCGCCCACGTTGAGGCGGAGACAAGTGCTCCGCTTCGCGACGACGTGGGCGATCTCCATGAACATGCTGTGGCGGCTAATGCGCATCACCTCAGGCCCTTGTTGTAGTCGTTGACGAACATGTGCAGCGAGGTGATGTGCATCGAGATAGCGCCCGGGTAGACGTGCCTCCAGTCATCGGGGGCCTGCTTCCGAAGCTCCTCTAGCACCCACATTGTCAGACGAACCGCTAGATAGACGTCGTCGGCAAAGTGATTGGCGAAGTCGCAGGATCGCATAGGGTAGAAGCAGTGAAGGTGTTTGCCTCGTCGGATGAACTGGTAGCCGAGCGTGCACGGCTTTCGGTCGCCGTCGCCGATGCCCGTGTCTTCCGGAAAGAAGAGCGGAATGTAGGCCTGCCTCGTGAGAGGGTCGCGGGCGAGCAGAGAAACAATGCCCTGGAGATCGCCGTAGGAGTGACGGATACCGGCGTTGACGATCGAATACTCCCGCTGATCGAAGGCCTCTTGGGCTTGGTCCACGGTCTTCAACTTTCCCAGGTGGCCGGCGTATCGGGGCCACAGGCGCTCCATGTAAGAGTGGTTGAACTGGCCGTCCGCGTTGAGCCAGCGGGCTGCGCTCTCACCGTGACGCCACTTGTCCCAGGTGCTTCCAGGATTGAGGGGCCAGCCACAGACGCGCTCGGCGAAGTGATCGTCGGCCCAGGGGAGAAACGGCTGTATGTCCCCGCGGAAGAACTCGAGATCGCGATTGCCCATGCGATACTCCAGGGAGACATTGAGGAGCTCCCTCATCCTCGCCTCCGGTTTGCGCCCTACGTCTTTGCCCTGCCAATAGGAGGGCTGGACCCACTCCCCGTCCCTCTTGAACAGATCGTAGAGATACTCACTCATCGTCCGGAAGCTGTAGTAGACTGTTGTCATCGTAGCTGCTCCTGTGGCCGGGGTGGTTGTCGCGAAGGTAGTCGGGGATACGCGGGTCGAGCACACGCGCGCGGGCGTCCGTCTTGACCCGCTGCGCTTGCGCGAACTTGGCGATGCCGCGGTGGTGCTCGTCGCACATGTACCGCGCGGTCCACTTCACTGTCCAGTCGAAGAAGTGGCGATCGTGCTTCTTCAACTCGTTGAGCTCGGCGATCGGGTCGTCGAGCAGGGGCAGCACAGTCACGAAGTACATCGGGTGGCAGGTGACATTGGCGAAGTGGAAGGTCAGCGACTTGATCGGCGCCTCGCGGAAGTCGAAGTGCGGGAGCAGCACATCGCGGATGAACACGAGATCCGCGGGGAACTTCTTGAAGAGCTCGGTGGTGCGATAGAAGAGGTCGACCTCAGTGCGGCCGCTGGGCATAAGTGTCAGCGAGACCGACTGGATGCACGGACCCATGAGGCTCGCGCGTTTGGAGCGCTTGCTGTTGAGGTCGCCTCCCTTCAGTGTGTGGTTGAAGCAGTGGAAGCCCACGCTCCCGTACTTGTCTCGCTTGAGCCGCTCTTGCCACAGGATGCTCGCCGCACTCAGGCTCTCCTCGTGGAGATAGAGGCGGCGGAGCATCGTCATCTTGGCCTTGGTGAAACCGCAGTCTTCGAGCGTCAGGTCCTTACGAACCGACGGGATGCGGAGGACGCGGTTGCGGAGTATCTTGCGAGCGCCGCTGTAGAAGTCAGCGGGGGTGGATGCCAGCTCAAGGCAGTGGGAGACCCATTGCCTCTTCATCGTATGCTGCCTCCGACGTGGAGAGTGGCGGCGCGCAGCACAACGTCATGGAGCTCACCCTCGTAGCGAAGATGGTCGTTCTGGCGAACCGCGCTCCACCGTCCGGTAGACGTCTGGAAGAAGTTCCACCCCGCCGCTTTGAGGATCGCGCGGAGCATCTCGAATTGGAAACCGGTCTCGGTCATTGGAGGCATAACAGGCCCTACAGGTTGATACGCCGGACACGATGGTGGATGGTCGGATGTCGTCGATCCCGCACAGCGTGTAGTAGCACGCGTCGCGCGGGCCGAGATAGCTTCCTTGTACTATGTGGATCACGCCACGCACAGCCGCTACTCGCATCGAGGTCTCCTTTTACTGAGAAGCGGACATCACGCGGTCCGGTCATCGAGCTTGCGCGCAGCGCGCCTGAGATCGTCAATCGCCTCGCCGCCAAGCACGGACTTCTCGACGCCGCGGAGTAGCTTGAAGATGCTGTCTAGCTCCCGCCCCACTGCGCCATCGTGAAACGACGACAATTTCCGCTTTGCCAAAGCTCCGCGCTCCGCGTCTCGGTCGGGGGCGCCGTCGTTCGGATCGTAGTGACTGCCCATCTGTCGCGACCTCCAGTGTCCGCTATGTCCTCGCTGCGATAGTTATGTCAGGGTGGCTCGGCGAATTCTGTCGGCTATACACTCGCCCGCATTACACGCGGTATCCTCGTAGTAACACTGGCTGGCGTCCGCCTCAGCCATCTGCGCGAACTCTTCTCGTGCTGCCTCGAGAACGCGCACAAGCTCCTCAACGAAAACCGTCTGGAGCTCCTTCGCGCCCGCGGAGACCTGCGATCCCTTCCGGTAGGGGGCGAGAGCGCGTCGGGCCACGGCCGCCAGTTCTTTCTTCGTCATGGTCCACTACCTCTTGTGCGCGTGGTGAAAGACGAGGTCGCGGTGGCGCGGTGCCTTCCAGCCGGGCGGCTTGACGACATCGTGCTTGCTCTTTCGCTTCGAGCCGGCCGCCTTGATCACGCGGACCTTGGCCATGTTCGCCGCGTGCACGCGCGCCCACGCTTCCTCGAAGTCGAAGCCGTGCAGGTACGCGGTGCCGATCGCGACGTAGACAAGATCCACAAGAGCATCGAGTTGATGCTCAAGTTCATGCGCCACCTCATCATCGAATGAGGGAGCCGTCCGTCCCCGCACAGCATCAAGAGCGCGCTGCGATGAGGCGACGTACTCCTTCAGCTCCTCGCGCAGGAACCGGATGCGGAACGCGGATAGGGCGGGCGGGAGCGCGCGCGGGGGGCCGTCATACTCGAGGGCGAACTTCCGGTGGAACTCCGCCACGTCCTCACACAGAGACCGCATCGAGATGCTCCGAGAAACGGGCAAGAATTTGCTTGACGGTCGGCTCATAGCCATCGCCGATGGTGTACTCGATCGGGCGGAACTCTCTCGCCCAGCGCTCGTAGCGCTCGAGGATGCGGTGGTTGTTGAGGTGCAGGAGCTCGAGGTAGGCCTTGGTATCGGTCGCATTGTTGGGCACGTGGCGACTGAGACTGTCGGCGCGACAGTAGATGATGAGAGGCTTGGTGAGGTAGAACTCGGCGATGAGCTGGTGGTCTGCCGGCGTCATCATGCGGCGCTGCATGACCGGTCCATAGATGGGCTCGCTGATCGCGGCGAACCGGTCGAAGATCGTGTAGCGGGACAGCAGGTAATTCGCGAGCCGGGCGCGCAGGTCGAAGGTCGACTGGACCGGTCCCTCGCTGCGATGGATTTTGTATCTCAGTCGCCCACTGAGAAACGAAGCCAGCGTTGATTTGCCGGAGCCGTCCGGCCCCTCGAGCACGATGTTCATTGCAACCCCCGGATTTGACTGAGTTATCGCTTATGAAATATGAAAGTCCATGCTCTAGTCAACGGCGGAGGGGCCAAGGTGATCATCACGCGACTGTGGAGGCATCAACCCGGGAAGTATTTCTGCATCTCAACAAAGTCGCAAAGCGGCAAGTGGGGCGATCATTTCTTCGAGCGACACGAGCTCAATAAGGTCCGCCCATTTCTCGATCGCATGTCCGACCATAATCTGTATTTCTGCCCGCACGGCTTTTCTCGAAAGCGCCGAGTAAAGGAGGCGTCGGTGCTGCCGAAGCTCCTGTGGTCGGACATGGATGAGGTCGATCCGGGCTCGGTGAAGTATCCGCCGACAGTCGCCATCGAGTCCTCCCCTGGACGCTACGTCGGTCTGTGGGTGTTGGACGAGCCGTGCACCGAAGAGCTCAACCGGCGACTGTGCTACGCGATCGGTGCGGACAAGAGCGGCTGGGACTTGTCGCAGGTGCTGCGGATCCCGGGCACGATCAACTACAAATACGACGGACGCCCGCGCACGCGCGTGCTGTGGGGCGACCGCGACGAGTGGTCGACGGCAGACCTTGAGAAGCGACTGCCCAAGGAGCCGCAGGAAGCGCATGCGTTCGAGGCAACCGACGCCTCCAAGGTCTACCGCCAGTGGGAGCGCAAGCTGCCGCATCGCACGCGTCGCGAGCTCATGCAGTCGAAGGCTCCTGCGGCGGGCAAGCGAAGCGAGGTCTTCATGCGCCTCGCATTCGAGCTTATGGAAGCAGGCGTCCCGCGCGAGGACGGATGCACCCTGCTAAAGGCCTCGGTCTGGAACAAGTACTCCGGTCGCCGCGACGAGGACAAGCAGATTGCGGCGTCGTGGGACAAGGCGACCAACAAGAAACTCAGCGCACCTCGCGCGGTTGCCGGCGAGGCGTCGGAACCAGTTTCGCTCGTGCGCGCGGACGAGCTCTCGTGGAAGGACACGCACTGGCTGTGGTATCCGAGGATCCCGTCGAACGGCATCACAGTGCTCGGCGCACGAGGCGGCACGGGCAAAGGCCTTGTGTGCTGTGACATCGCCGCGCGCATCACGACGGGCGAGTACTGGCCGACCTCGAAGGAGCGCGTTGAGCCGGGCGCCGTGCTGTGGGGCGAGGCGGAGGACAAGCTTCAGGAGACGGTGATCCCGCGCCTCATGGCAGCGAAGGCGGACAAGTCGAAGGTGTACTTCTGCTCGCCGTCACAGTTCAAGGACTACGACATCCGTGAGTTCATTCGCGCGAACAACATCCGGCTCATTGTGCTGTCGCCCCTCGTGTCCTTCCTCGAGGGCCTCGTGGACTCCAACGCCGCCGTCGACACGCGACGCGCGATGGAGGACCTGGACTCGCTCATTGACGGCACCGGCTGCGCGATCATCGGCGTCATGCATATCAAGAAGGGCGAGGCGCAGACGTCGGCCGATCGCCTGCTCGGCTCGACGGAGTTCGCGAACTACGCGCGGTCGATCCTCATGCTCGCGCGCGAAGAGGACGGCGTCGTGCGCATGATCCACCCGAAGTACAATCTGGGGCCACAGGGAGAGGACCTGATCCTGCGTCCGGTCAATCGTCGTGAGCGCACGCACCCGCGTGGGCAGTTCGTCGGCGTCGACTGGGACAAGCCGGACGAGAACGTCGACGTCGATCGGGTGTTCGAGCGCCGCGACACGGACACGCGCGCGACAGAGACGCAGACCGCGATCGAGTGGCTCGAAGCGTTCCTCAAGAAGCGCGGTGAGGTCGAGACCCACGAGGTGTTCGAGGAGGCGCAGCGCGCGTCGCATTCACCGGCGTCCCTCAAGCGTGCGAAGCTACGCGCGGGCGGGCGCATACGTCATCGGCGCACGGCGCCTGGGAAGGTCGTGTGGTTCACCTCGAGCGCTGCCGTAGGGTGACCAGGGGCGGCGTGAGAAACGCCGTCAGCGAGCAACGTCGTTGATCTGGGAGGCGGTGCTGAGGGCGACCTCGGTGCCGCTTTTTCGTGGCAGCGCTGCGGACGCCAAAAAGCCCCGCGGCTTGGGGACGCGGGGCTCTCTGGGGGAGGCACGAGGGAGGGGGGCCGTAGAACCTGTCCCCTTTCGACAATCTTGAGTTTACGTCGGGGCGCGACGCCGTGTCAATCCTTGAGCTCGGGCTGCAGCGGGATCGTGTCGCCTGCGCGGGCGCCGAGACCAGCGGCGGCGGTGTCGCGCAGCAGAAGAGCACGCGGCTTCCTCTGCTTGACGGTGGGGTCCTGCGCCAGGAAGTCGTGGATCTCTGACTTGAGATTATCGAAGTGGCTGATCACGAGCGCGCGCGAGGCCCCCTCAACGTCGGGCGGACTGGCCTCATGCGCTTCGCGGATCTCGTGGGCGCGAGCAAGAAGACGGAAGGAGCAGGCACGCTTGAAGTCCGTGCGAAAGCGAGCGCGCTCGTGCTTGGGCAAACCTCGGGGCAGGGCGATGCGATACAGGTGTTCGACGGCTTTCACGAGATGGACGTAGGTCGCTTCCGCCACTTGAACAAGCTCGGGGCGACCGAGGAAGTGAAAGGTGTGGTCCGTGTAAGTCACGTGCGTCGTGCCGTACAGGGTGTTGACGACGTGGGCGAGGAGGCCGAGCTGCGCGTTGTGCCTGTCGAACTTGCTGCCGTACTCGAGCTGCTGCGCAACGCGGTTGACCTCGCTTTCAGACAAGCCGTGTGCGAGCATGAGCGACGAGGCCTTGGCCATGGCGGCCGCCGCCTCCGCTTCGTTGGAGTTGTTCGCGGCGAGCGCGAGAAGCTTCTTGATGCGGTCGACGACGGACGACATGGCGTTGGTTCTCCCTATGTCAAGTAGCCGAAGAGACGGAAGCCGGCGGGGCCGCATTCGTAGATGGCGATGGCGAAGCGGCGGGGGCCGACGGGGATGGAGTTGTAGGTGTAGCGCTGGAAGCCGAAGGAGCGGAAGAAGGCGTCGATCGAGGGGCCGGCATGCACGGGGCTGGTGAAGCGCGTGGCGTCGGCGAAGCGGTGGGTCAAGTTCATGGTCGTTGGTCCTATTCGTTTTTCGATAGGACGAATATAAGCTCCCACCCGTCTACGAACAGTTAAGACGGGTGGGAGTTTTGGTCTCACATGAGTTGCGCCAGCACATCTTGCTTCTGGCGCGACGTGCGCCCGATGGTGGCGTTGGCCATGCGGCCCTCGTCGCGTCCGGCGACGTGATCGCAGTAGTACGTGGCCGCATTCAGAACGCCCCACTTCGTGCCGGGCTGAGCGCCGGGCGCGTTCTCGTAGCAGTACATCAGTCGACGCACGCGCGGGCTCAGCGTCTTCTCGTCACCATCCCAGTTGGGCTGGAAGGTCGACGCGAAGATGCCGCGTGCCTGATCCGGCGTGATCTTCGCCTTGTGGAGCTTGGCAGCCGCGTTGCCGAACTCCGCCACGTCCTCGCGTGCGAGGCCGAGCACCGTGCGCGCGCGCTCCTGCTGCACGCCGACGAACTCGTTGCGGTGGTTCATGCGAAACGTATTGCCCAGCGCCGACTGCGCACGCATCGCAATGGCCATCGTGTTGTTGCACGCATCGCGCACGGTCGTGATACGCGCGATCACGGACTTGCCTCGAATATGAGGCACGGCGAGGAACAGGTAGCCGCGGACAGAGTCGTTCTTGCCGACGGAGAAAGAGCGGTTGAGGTTCGCGAGCCCCCACACGATGCGGCCGCCCATGAAGCTGCCGACGTATTCCATGTGCGCGCCGTGCTTGTCGGAGTCGAGGAACTCCTTGAAGAACTCGAAGGCGTGCGTCTGCTGCGTCGGGATGTAGCGGCCCTTGACGATGTCCAGCGTGCTGTGGTTGTCGGAGCGGCGCAGCTCGTAGTAGTTGGGAATAGGCGTGCCGTCGCGGCGCACGAGCGGCTCCTTCTCGACGACCCAATTGAGCCCTGCTGTCTTGAGCATCTGCGCGGGCGTCGCGTTCTTCTCGACGGCAACGCCGGAGCCGCGCCACGGCTCGTTGCGGGTGTAAGCGACGGTATCGGTCTTGACGGTCATGGTGTTCTCCTAGGTGGTTAGTAGTCCATTTCTATACTGGTCGGGAATGCCGGTCAAAGAAAAAGGCGCCCGAACGGGGGCGCCTAGAAGTCGATGGCTGCGGGCGAGATCAGTCGGACTCGAACGCGATGGGGACGAAGCCGAGCTTGTCGTGGTACTCCTCCCACGTCTTGCGGCGCATGAACATTGCGTGGCCGTTCTTCACGATGCCGTACTCCTCAGCCGTTTCCTCGCGAACGGCTTTCGAGTAGCCGAGTCGCTTGGCTTCGGCTTCGTCGTCGGGCAGCACGATGATCACCATGCGCTTGCCCCACGTGTACGCGTGGGTCTGGGTAGTTTCGGTGGTCATGATGGTTGGCTCCTATGTGGATACGCAGCGATCGCACGTCGACGTTAGTTCATGGACGCGTATTTGTTGCGCAACAAGCTATCGTGCATCGACTGCAGCGTGATGATGCGACGCACGATCGGCGCGGTGCGCGGCGTGGTATGCGTGGTGCCGGCCGGCTCGATTTGGAGGAGCTTTTTCAGCAGCCGGTCCTGCTTGCGCACGACGGTGGCGATCATGCGGTCGAAGTCGTCGGTCATCGTGGGGGCGGTCATGGTCGTTGGTCCCGTGTTTGTCGTTGTTGACATTGATGACGTTACACGCGATCGATCTATGATGGGTTAAAATCGTGGATCGCGCAAAGAAAAACGGCTCCACGATGGGAGCCGTTTCGTGTCGTCATCAATCGGCGATCGGCTCGAATTCGAGCGGCTCGATCAAATGATCGGCGGTGAATTGGCGCATGTAAATCGTGCGGCCGATTTTGTACGTGTCGTGCATGTCGCGCGTTTCGCGAATGACGTTCGGCGCGTAGCCGGCACGTTTCGCGGCCGCGTCGTCGTTTGGCAGCACGACGATCGTGCATTTTCCCCATTTGTATGTGGTCGTCATGTCGATTTGTCCCATTCGTTGTTGATCGTCGTCGACGTTGTCGTTGCGTTCGATGATCGTCGTCGACGTCGTGTGCGATCATCGTCATCAACGACGTTGCGTGCGATCGATACAAATCACATTACATGCGAACCATTTAGAATGGATTAAAATCACGACGATCGCGATCACGATGTTCTTAACCAAAAATTAATTCTGGCTTCTTAACCGTCCGTTAATGGATGTGATGTATTCGCGCGCGTGCGCATGTGATCGTCGCACATGCAATTCCAACGATCGCGATTTTCTTGACCGCTTATAAATGGTTCGCGTGTAATGTGATTTGTATCGAACGACAATGATGACGTTCGCCAACAAATGAATGGAAACGACATGACCGCTCGCGCCGACACGATCAACGCCCAAATTCGCCGCATCCAAAACGACATGGAGAACTTGATCGACACGATCGAGCTGCTCCGTGACATCAACCACGACAACAAGCAGCACCATCTCGCTCGTCTCGAGGAGGAGCTCGTCGCGATGCGCGACATGCACGACGCAATTCTCGCGCTGCGCAAGCAGTAAAACGACCAATGACGACCACCACCAGCGGCTTCGGCCGCTAGTGGAGTTGGTCGATCGTCGATAAATGCATCATGGCTTTCACGCGCTCGAACGTCGCGCGGCGCATGAATACGGCCATGCCATTTCGCAGCGCTTGGCTAGCGCGCGTGAGCGCGATGGTCTCGATCGAGTAGCCGAGCCGCTGTGCTTCGACGTCATCGTCCGGCATGACGATGAGCACGAGCGCTCCCCATTGGTAGGCGTTGCCCATCGGTTACTCCTTGAGCTGCCAAGCGTAGTACACGGCTTGCCGCACGTTGGAGAAATGCGCGGTCACGCCGTCACGATCGCGCACGCCGAAGTGGATCGGCTTCACGCTGCCGATCGGGTTGTTGCGGTGATCGACGAGCTGCCATCCGCGGCCGTAATCACTGCTGAACGGATACCACTTCATGGACCCCTCCGTGGTGCGCCGTCGCGCTCGAGAAGCGCCTCGCGGTTACGGCGACTGACGACGAGGCAAAGGAGAAGACGAAGGAAACTCATGACGACACCGGCCAGATGTAGGGGAGATCGGCCGGCTCGGACCATCCGAACTGACCGTAGTGGATCGGGTCTTTACGCAACAAGTTCGAGCGATGCGACGCGTGGAACGCAGGGTCTCCGAGCCATGGCGGCATGAGTGTAGGACCGTGTTCCAAGCGAGGCATGCTATTGTTATACCCGCGGCAAATCCACTCCTCAATGCAAACGTTGTGATAGGCGGCAAGGGCATGTGTATAACCGCGCCACATGCGTGTCGCCGGATGGTTAGCCCAGCCGCGCGTAACGCGTCGCGTGTCGCATAACGCGTTGTAGATCTGGCGCGCTTCGACGCGCTGCTTGCCGAGGCGACGCCAGTCAAGGCATCGCACGGCAAGAGCGAAGTCGGGATGAGGAAGAAACGTCTGCATCACTTCTTGCTTAGGTCGAGCAGAGCCGTGCGCATCTCCTCGAGCGTGTTGATCTGCTCGAGCACTTCGCGGCCCTTGGCGCGCTGACGGGGCTTGTTGGTGTCGAGTTCGTCGAATGTCTCCTCAAGCTCGCGGATCTCGTTGGCGATGCGGGTCAGATACGACTTGAGCGTGCTGTGGCGGATAGACATCGTGTTCTCCTGTGGTTGTCGTTCGATGCGATCAGGATAAGCGAAGCCGGTTAAAGACGGATTAAGAACGACAGCGATCCCAGATCAAAACGACAAAAATTCTCGTGGGAGGTACCGCGTAGGCGGAGCATTTGCGTCGTCTTGAAAAAGGTACAAACGCGCAGACTGCGCGCGTGCACGACGCGTACACGAGCACGCGACGATGCGAGCGCGCGATGCACGAGCGCGCGATGCACGAGCGCGCGATACGCCGGCGTGCGAGCGCGACGCAGACTGCGCGCGTGCGCGTACACGTATACCAGGGAGACTTTGTTCATTTGTTCATTTGTACATTTGATGCTCTTAAATGGACAAATGTACAAATGGACACCGGTATACGCGTGCGCGCTGGCGACGGGCAGTTGACGAGATGCGGTCTGGTATGGGAGGCTGGGCCGTCGTCATCTGGAGGTGTCCATGATCGTGACCGCCAACCAGATCGCGAAGGAAATGGGCCTGTCGCCCAAACGCGTGCGTGCGATCTTCCGCTCTCGTGATGTGCTGAAGATCCGCGGCCGGTGGGAGTTTCCTGAGTCCATGCGTAAGGATCTCAAGAAGCTCATCCGGAGCGTGCAACGTCCTTCTCGATCTGTGCTGCACTGACTATAACGCCCGCATCGACCAATGGTCCTTGCGGGCGTCACAGTGATCAGCGATGGCGGAGGATGCTCTTCACGTCGTCGACGCGATCGATCGGGTAGACGTACTGCGCCACCTCGAAGTCGATCTTCTTCTTGCGCATCTTGGCGCGGGCGATCTTGGGGCTGATGCCGAGCTCACGTGCGATGTCGGCAAGCGTCGCGGTTCCCTCGATGCGCACGCGGGGACGCGGGGCCGGCTTCGGCTTGTCCGGCAGGACGAGTACCGGCTCGCGTTCAGGACGTGCGTCGGTCTCGCCCGCGAGAATACGTGCGGCGACCGCGTTGATTTTCTCACGGCGCTTGCGTTCGCGAATGAGGGCTGGGTCTGTGGGCGGTACGAGCTTGACGCATCGCTCGATCACTCGAGCATTGATGCGGTCGATCGCTTCACGCAGCTTGGCGTGCGACTCCTTCCACGACTTGAGCGGTGGCAGGTCGATACGTGCGCGAGCTTTGTTGAGCAGGTCGAAGTCGAGCTTGATCGTGCGGTTCATCTGTGGCTCCCATGTGGTTGATGGCGCCACCATAAGACATTGATGGTAAAGACCAAGTTAAGATGACGAATTTAATAGGACGTATTGAGATACAACACGGCAGGCGCTCGCACGGGCGCCCAGGATCGATCGCCGGTAGGGTGATACCCGGGGGGAGGACGAAGGCCAGCCAGAGGCGAAATTTACCGCCTCTGCGCCGATGTTAGTGGAGGCTCGACAGTCGCGTTTTGAGTGCGTCGGCGATCTCGGGCGAGAAAGTCCATCCCTGTATCGGCTTTTGAACGCCGAGCTCGCGCACCCGTTTGCGTGCAATGCGCGGGTCGATATTGAGGTCACGCGCGATCTCCGCGAGAGAAACCGTCTGTGGTGTTGGGACTGGCGCGGGGGCGATCGATGGCGTTGGTGCGGGTAACGGCGCTGGCTTCTTTCGCGAATGCAGAGAGTAATTCATGAAGGTGACGCCGGAGAACTCCGTCAGCACGGCAAGCGAGTACGCAAGGATGATGATCACGATGGACATCGCCTGCCTCTCGTCGGCGCCCGTGATTGTCGAATAGAGCGCGGCGAGCGGACGCAGCTCTTCATTCGCCACGAGCGGCGGGTACGTCTCGAGCTTCTGCGTCAATGCATCGAGATGGGCGCGCGCCTCATCACGCGTGCGCGTGAGCGTCTGCTCGCGCTGCTCTCGCAAGGCATTGCCTGTGGCCGCGCCTTCGCATCGGCGACCCGACGCGGTGCATTGCTCGGCGGCGGCCGTTGCTGCTGCTGTGGTCGCGGCTGTGTGCGCGTCGAGGGCACGCTGGGCGCGATCGAGCACGGGCTGATGCTTCTTGATCTCGGCGGTGATGGCATCTCGCTGGGCGGCACGCGCATCAGCCTCTTTGATCTTCTTCTCCAGACTGGCGTAGGACCTCGAACCGGAGAGCGTAACGCACACACCGGTGCTAACCAGAAAGATCAGGGCGAAGGCGACGGAGTCCACGAAGTTGGCATGCCACATATAGTAGCCAGCGCCGACACTGACGATGAAGGACACCGTGATGTAGAGGTGGATGACAGTGAGATCGTCTAGCGATCGTATGTGCGAGAAGAGAATGATCAGTGTGCAGATGAAGCAGATCATTCCCAAGACAAAGGCGATAACTCGGTCCATGGTGGCACCCCGGAGCTGGTCTCTGAACCCAGCCCGATGATACCACATGGCGAAGGTCGCCAAGTAGGCGTAACTAGGCGTCTCTGGGGCCCCGGAGCATGCCACGGAGCTTGCTCGTGATGCGGGCGGCCTCACTAGGGGGCCACGCCCACCCGTGCTCTGGCTTCTCGATGGCAAGCTTCCGGAGCAGGGCTCTTAGTACTCTGGGCTCGCTCTTGAGGTCCTCCGCGATTTTCGCGATGGTGACGTGATCGCCGGTGCGGACCTTGGCAACCGCTTTGGCACGCCGCTCCTCGTCACTCAGCTTCTTGCGCTGCTTCGTCGTAGGACTAGACCCTCTTCCTGTGGGATGTAGGTGCTTCGGCATCGAGTAGTCTAGGTCCGGCAACGACCTCTTGCCGAGGAAGGACGCCCAGTAATACGGGTAGGGCTCAGGCGCGCGCCATCGAAGCTCGTTAGCGGTGAAGGTGTGCTCCATCGCCCGCTCGAGGCACTCGTCCGTCTCTCCTTTGATAGTGAGCCCGTTGTCCGCTTCGATCTTGTTGGCGGCCACCCACTTGTAGGTGATGCCGTGCAGCAAGGTGTTCAGGAAGTGCTTGGCTGCGTAAGCCGCATGGAAGCTGAGAAACATGTAGCGGCCGTCGTAGGAGCACTGGAAGCCGAAGTTCGACACGAGGCTCTTGGAGAAGACGACAGGGAAGGCAGGCGGTAGTCCGAGCTTCTCTTCGTTGGTCATGTGGAGGATCCAGTTCCTGTAGACGAGAATGGGGTACGTGTACAGTCCACGCCAGATGTACTCATCGATCTCCGGAGCTCGCGCGGCGAAGGCGTGACCAGCGCACAATGCGCAGAGCCTCACGTGGTCCTTCCAGATGATCGGCATCAGGTGTTCCATAGACGTCATGAGTAAGACGTGAGGCGGGCTCGGTCAACGGCGGCCAGATAGATATTGACAAGATTATTTGCACCTTGCCACAATCGTCCGAACTGGACCCGACCCGGACCGGTGTGGATGGCTATGGCAAGAAAAAAGATGCAAGGTAACTCTGCTCGCGCCGCTGCGAAGCGTGCTGCGGACCGCGGAGTGTTCACAGGAAAAGCTCAAGAACTTCCGTCACGTACCAACATCTCCCTTTACGACCCGAAGTTCTGTCGCGTCGTGGTTCTCATGGGAGCGGAAGGCGCGAGCGAGACCGAGATGGCAGTGCTTGGCTGCGGCGTCGTGCGTGCGACGATGCGCAACTGGGCGAAGGTTCACCCGGAGTTCAAGCTGGCGCTCGACATGGCGAACGAGGCCTCTCTGGTGTGGTGGGAAGGCAAGGGCCGCCGCTCGTTGAGGACGCAGGGCTTCAACACGGCTCTCTACAACAAGATCATCTCGTGTCGCTTCCGTGCGGAGTACGGCGACCACCTGAAGCTCGGCGGGGACGAGAACAACCCGCTCACCATCACTCAAGTGCGACGCGTGATCGTCGACCCGAAGGAGGCCGCATGACGACGCAGCAGTGCCGCTTCACCACCAAGACCGGCACGCCGATCGGCGAGATCGAGGTCCCCATCGTGGACGGGCGTCGACCCGAGTTCATCAAGCGCGGGACGAAGCTCTACCGTCACTACAAGGGCGCCACGGTCATCGCCCCTGCCGAGTACCGAGAAGTCACGAGCGAGCTCATCGAAATTGACTGACCTCAACATCGAGACGCCCCGAGCGTTCACGCCGCTCCTCAATGAGGACGCGCGCTACCTCGGAGCGTTCGGGGGACGAGGGTCGGCCAAGTCGCACTTCTTCGGTGAGCTCCTCGTCGAGCGTTGCCTGATAAGGCCAGGCACCCGCGCCTTGTGCGTGCGCGAGCATCAGGTGTCGCTGCGCAACTCGGTCAAGCCGCTCATAGAAGCCAAGATCGAGAAGTTCAAGGTGACCAGCCGCTTCGACATCATCAACAACGAGATCCGTACACCGGGCGGAGGCGTCATCGTCTTCACCGGCATGAAGAACCACACGAGCGAGTCCATCAAGAGCTTCGAGGACTTCGACGTTGCGTGGTGCGAAGAGGCGCAGGCGATCAGCGCGCTGTCATGGGAGCGCCTGCGTCCTACGATCCGCAAGCCGCGATCTCAGATCTGGTCCTCGTGGAACCCGCGCTTCCCCAAGGATCCTGTCGACAAGTTCCACCGCGTCGACAAGCCGAGCAACGCTGTCGTGATCAACGTCTCATGGCGCGACAACCCCTGGTTCCCTGAGGTGCTCGAGGAAGAGCGCAAGTACGACCAGCGCCGCGACCCCGACCGCTACAAGCATGTGTGGGAAGGCGGCTACGACACCAAATCCCATGCGCGCGTGTTCACCCGCTGGAGGATCGGCGAGCCCGGCGAGGCCGCGGCACTCGTGGTCGGCAAGAGGCCTCGATACGGTCTCGACTTCGGCTTCTCCGTCGACCCTGCCTGCCTCATAGAGCTCTTCGTCGACGAGGACAAGCGGCGGATCGTCATCACGCGCGAGGCATGGAAGATCGGGCTCGAGCTCGACCAGATGGCGAAGTACTTCCATGACCGTCTCCCCGGCGCCGGTGACTGGACGATCGTCGCGGACAGCTCGAGACCTGAGACGATCCAATACCTGAGGAAGCGCGGCTTCCCTCGCATGAGGTCCTCGATCAAGGGGCCGGGCAGCGTCAAGGAAGGCGTCGAGTTCCTCCGCAGTTATGACATCATCATCGACCCGGGCTGCGTCCACACGATCGATGAGTTCACCCTGTACAGCTGGCAGATCGAGCCGCAGACGCAAGAGGTTCTTCCCGAGCTGACGGACGGGTTCAACCACACCATTGACGCCGCACGATACGCGATCGAGCCCCTGAGACGGGCCAAGACGGGAGTGTTCTGATGGCCAGGAAGCCGACGACCAAGAAGCGGAAGACGCAGGCACTCAAGACGGCCGCTGCGCCTGTGCTGCGCGCGAACGACTCGTCCATGCGCTCGCGCTTCGCGTATGCGCTGGGCAAGTCGCACGGGGGCGCACGCAATCTGTATGAGGCCTTCGGGTACCCGCTCGACGTGACGACCGAGTCCCTGTGGGGCATGTACCAGCGCAACGACATCGCAGGGCGCATCGTGCGTGCCTTTCCGGCTGCAACGTGGCGCGAGGCACCCATCATCCGTGACGCGCGAGGCGACAGCGCAGAGCCAGGCACCGAGGGGTACAGCCCCTTCGTCGAGGCGGTGGAGGACTACTTCGATCGTCACAACCTCTTTCGCGTCATCGAGCGCGCGGATCGACTGGCTTCCATCGGTCGCTACGGCGTGCTCTTCCTCGGCTTCAACGATGACCTCCCGACGAGCAGCCCCCGAGGACAGGCGGCGAAGCTCCTCTTCGCGCAGCCGTACGGCGAGCTAGGGGTCACCGTCAACAAGTGGTGCACCAACGTGCGCGATCCGCGCTTCGGTCTGCCCGAGCTCTACACGCTCAACGCGGCGGCCACCGCGGATCAACGTCAGGTGTCGCCCAAGCGCAGCATCACGGCGCACTGGTCGCGCGTGATCCACATCAGTGAGTTCGTCGACCAGGACGACACCTTCGGCGTGCCGCGTCTGCTGCCCATCTTCAATCGTCTCATGGACCTGGAGAAAGTCGTCGGCGGCAGCGCGGAGTCGTTCTGGCTCAACGCGAACCGCACGGTCATCTACTCCGGCGACTCCGAGATGGAGATGACGCCTGAAGACGTGCTGGAAATCAAGAAGCAGGCGGAGGAGCTGTCGCACCAGACACGCCGGTCGATCATCGGCCAGGGCATCGAGGCGCAGTCGATCTCGATCGAGCAGGCGGACCCGGAGCCCAACGCCACCATCCTGCTCGACCTCATCGCGGGCGGCGCCGGCATGCCGAAGCGCATCTTGCTCGGCACCGAGCGCGGTGAACTGTCGTCGGCGCAGGACGAGAACAACTGGTCCTCGCGCATCGAGGAGCGTCGGATCAATTTCGCGACGCCTTCGATCCTGCGCCCGCTCGTGACGATCCTCATCGAGACAGGCGAGCTGCCTGAGCCCGAAGGCGCGTGGTGGGTCGAGTGGCCGGACAACAACAACCAGGATCCTGAAGTGGAGAGCCGCGTCGCCATGAACCGCGCGAGCGCGCTGGCGACCTACGCGAACTCGCCGGGCGCGGAGTTCGTCGTGCCCATGCAGGAGTTCCGCAAGGACGTGCTCGGGTTGACGCCTGAGAGCGACTACCCGGCCAGCGACATCCCAGACCCGCTGCCTGACTATCGCAGCTTCGAGAGCGAGGAAGAGACGCCGCCCCCGCTCGAGCCTCGCGACAACGCGGAGAAGAAGTCGCTGTACGTGAGGCGCGACCTGCTGAACGTCAAGGCCCTTTCGATCTGGGCGAAGAAGCAAGGCATCACGCTGCAGGACGGCCTGCACGTCACCGTCATGTACTCGCACAAGCCCGTCGACTGGACGGACATGGGACAGCCGTGGACGACCGATGACGAGGAAGGCCGCCTCATGGTGCACCCGGGCGGCGCGCGCAGGATCAGCCTGTTCCGCAAGCCGGGGGCGGACACGGCGGCAGTCGTGCTGGAGTTCCCCTGCGACGGCCTCGAGTGGAGGCATCGTGAGATGGCGGCCAAGGGCGCCGAGCACTCGTTCTCGACGTACCGCCCTCACCTCACGCTCTTCTACACGGATGACCTGGGCTTCGACGTGGGGTCAATCGAGCCCTACCAAGGCGCGATTGCACTCGGGCCTGAGGTCTTCGAGGAGACGAAGTGACATGCTCGTCCTGAACTCACCTGTGGACCCCACCAAGACGAGCAGCGTCGTCCGTCGCTTCGAGGCGGACCTCGCCCGCAGGTGGCGACGGGTGGCGGCCGCCATCAAGCACGAGGTCATCGAGGAGGATGGCTTCGGGTATGAGCGTCGGGAGTTCGCCTGGAACGCCCGCCGCTTCGACTTCCCGCGGTCGGACCAGAAGGTCGCGGCGTTCATGAAGTGGCTTCGCAAGCTGCAGGACGACGAGGTGCTCGAGATCCGCACGGGCGTCGCGCAGGAGTACGCGGCCAAGTCATCGTGGGCTAACCTCTACATCAAGACGGCCTACCAGAAGGGCATCGCGCGCTCCGCCGCACAGATGCGCAAGGGCGGGCTGTCCGTCACCGATCGATGGGTCGAGGCTGCCTTCTTCCGTCCCGTGCATGCCGATCGCATCGGGCTCGTATACACGCGCGTGTTCAGCGAGCTCGAGGGTGTGACGAAGGTGATGGACACACGCATCTCGCGCGTGCTCTCGCTCGGCATGATGGAGGGCCGCGGCGTCAAGGACATCGCTCGCGACCTGAATGAGACGGTGAAGGAGATCGGCCTGACGCGCTCGCGCGTGATCGCGCGCACCGAGATCATACGCTCGCACGCCGAGGCGACGCTCAACACCTACGAGGAGGCTGGCCTCAGCGAGGTGACTGTGGAGGCTGAGTTCGCGACGGCGCAGGACAACCGCGTCTGTCCAAAGTGCGAGAAGCTCGCGAGCGAGGGGCCCTACAACCTCAAGGAAGCTCGCGGCATGATCCCGGTGCATCCCAACTGCAGGTGCGCGTGGATCCCGGTCGTCAACAACCCAGGCGGGGTGGAGTTCCGGTGATGGATGACAAGTGGTTCCGCCATCGATCGACGAGGGCCCCCCAGAAAGTAGCGCTCGAGCGTCCCTCATCCTGGGGTCGCCTGTGGTGCGGTCGACGGCTCATCCATCACGAGCCGTTGCGTTACGACGCGGCAAGCCTACTGCGTGAGGCCGGCGACTACTCCCCCGAGTGGTACGAGGGCGACGTCGATTGAGGAGCAACAGCTATGGCATCCGGTGGACGACGCACAGTCGAGATGACGGAAGCGCCTGCGGGCTCTCCCAAGTACCTCGCGAACGCCTTCAAAGACGTGGGCGTGCGCGAGTACATCATGAAGAACCGCAAGAAGGAGTCCAATCCCGTCGTGGTGGCGTGGGCGGTCTCTGCGCTCGGGTTCAAGGTCGACACGATCAAGACGCCATGGTGCGCGATCTGGATCGGCGCCAAACTCGAGGAGGACGGGTACACGTCCACCAAGTCCGCGATGGCGCGGTCCTACCTCAAGTGGGGGCAGGCAATCGATCACGGAGACGACACCAAGTGGAAGGTCGGCGACATCGTGATCTTCTGGCGGGGCAAGTTCAACGACGGGGTGAAGGGCCACATCATCTTCCTCGTCGACTGGGACGACGAAACTGTGACGGGCATCGGCGGCAATCAAGGCGATCGCGTCACGGTCGAAGAGTTCGATCGGTCGAAGATCATCGGCGTGCGTCGCCCGCGCTCCCTGGCGGGCAGTCGCACGATGCAGGCACTCAGCACGGCCGCTCTCACGAAGGCGACGGAGACGGCCGCGAGCTACTCGCTGCCCAACCCCGAGGAAGTGACCAAGGTCGTCGACACGGCGCGCGGTCCGATCGAGATGCTCGGGACGACTAAGCCCTGGATCATCGCGGTGCTCGGCATCATCAGTGTGGTCGCCACACTCTACGCCGTCTGGTATCGCATGCGCGACTTTAGTTCGGGGAGGAACGCGTGAAGGGATGGAGCGAGGACCGGATACTTCGGTTCAAGAAGGCGTGGTATGCGGGCGTCCTGATTGAGGACCTCGCCACGCGCTTCGGCCTCTCGCGCCCGCGCGTGCTCGCGGTGCAGCGCGAGCTCGGACTGCCCAATCGCCGTACTGGCATAAAGCAAGTTGCCAACCAGGAGAAGTCAGCATGATACAGGCCATCGCAATCGCGGTCTTCGCCTCTTTCCTGTTTGGTGCCACCAGCGGAGGAGTTCTCGTCCACAGGTGGTATAGCGTGGGTGCACTGCAGGCACAGATCCAGTACCTGAAAGAGGACCGGCGCCGCTACCAGCAAGCGCTCAACCTCGGGGAGAAAGTGGATGATGGTCAGGCACAGGTCGAGATCTCCAACGATGACATCGAGCGGGCTCTTAGGCATCGCGCCGCCCAGCTGGCCCCAGCACCTCTTCCCGCTCCTCATAATCATGTCTGCCTTGATGGTCAGTGGGTGCTCGACCTCGGCTCCTTCAAGTAGCATCGAGCTGCCGCCGCTACCAGCCAGCGTGCGTGATGCGAGGGCGACCCCATGGTTCACTACAAAGCCTTCCGAAAGCGAGCTCCGGGAAAAGCTCATCGCCGTGCGTCGAAACGAGCTGCGCCTCGCGCGGGCGCTACGCGCGATCAACAGCACGTGGTACCCGGCAGTGAGACAGCTGTACTACGGGAAGGGAGCCCGGTGATGCATGCGCGACGATCGGGTAACGCGACACGAGATCACACTGTTCGGGCCCACCGGAACCAACGGTCTGGTCGGAACACAGAAGCAGCTGGTCGCCGACGTGCGGGAGATGAAGTCCCTCGTGTCGTCCGTGACGATCACGCTGAGGACGCTGCGGTGGTCCGTGCTCGCGATGGGCGTGCTGGCCGCGACGATGAAGCCCGAGACGCTCGCCCACCTGCTAAGAGCTCTGGCTTCTATCGTCAAGTTGAGCGCATGATCTTCCTCTCCGCCTGCGCGGTGGGGAGCCTCTACATCGGGGTGCGGCTCGCGCCCTACCTCTGAGGAGACTGAGCATGTGTGAGGGAAGCAAGGAGTGCAAGAAGTGCGGCACGCGCCGGTCGCAAGGCTCTGTGGCCAATAAGGCAACCGTCAAGATGTTCGATGGCCGCAAGGTCGTCGTCGTTCCTGTCGTCATGGCGCGCGGCGACGTGGTCATGAACGGGGGCCTCTTCCCCGTCGAGGAGTACGACCCACTTTCTTGGGCCGGGATCCCCGTCACTGTCGGTCACCCGACAAAGAACGGGTCGTTCGCCTCCGCGCGTGCGCCCGACATCCAAGAGGAGTGGGTCGTCGGCACACTTTACAACGTGCAGGTGGTCGACAACACACTTCGCGCTGACGCCTTTATTGACATCACTAAGGCGGATCAGATTTATCCTGGTCTTGTCACTGATTTGGTCAAGGGGACGCCTGTTGACGTGTCCACTGGCTACCACTGCTCGAGCGAGGCAGCGTCTGGTTCGCTCAACGGTCGCGAGTACCACGAAGTCCACCGAGATGTTGTCCCCGATCACCTCGCCCTTCTTCCCGGTGACGAAGGCGCCTGCAACTGGGACGATGGCTGTGGAGTAAGATCCAACCTCAGGGAGATCACCTTGACTAAGGTACGCGCTGCTCTCAAGACGATCACCAACGCTCTGTCCGGCGGCAAGAAGAAGTCCCCGGCGACCGTTGACGAGATCATCTCCAACGCTCGCTCGCCCTACACGGAAGAGGACCGCGAGTCGCTGACGAAGATGTCGGCGAACACGCTGGCCAAGATCGCAAGCCAGCTCGAGGAGGACGAGGAAGAGGAGGTGGAGGCGAACGAGGAGACGGAGGAGGACAAGAAGAAGGAGGAGATGCGGAAGAAGAACGAGGAGGACAAGGAAGAGGAGGAAGTCGAGAACGAGGAGGACGAGGAGGAAGAGGAGAAGAAGGGCCCTCTGTCTCCCGCGGATCGCGAGGCCATGAACGTCGTGCGTCGTCATGCGGCTGACCACCGCCGGTCGCTCGTCTCCAAGATCACGGCCAACTCGCAGATGAAGGCGAAGGAGCTGACCAGCTTCTCGATCCTTCAGCTGGAGGCGGTCGCCAACGGCCTCACGCCCGCTTCCTACGCAGGTCGTGCCGCTCCCACGGTGGGCGAGGCCGACGAGCGCGCCAACGAGATGCTGTCCACGGGAGTGATGAACGCGATCCGCAAGAAGTGATCGTCACCCCCTAGCACCACCCTCTTCCTAGGAGACCACTCATGACTTCTGCTACGAAGCCCAAGACCGTCCTTGTCCGCGGGGACGGCGAGGCGCGAGAGGCGATTGCGGCGGGGACCATCCTGCCGGGTCATCTCATCGCCCTCAACACGGCGGGCGCGGTTGTTGTCCATCCGACGGCGGCCGGCATCAAGCCCTCTCGCTACTTCGCTCGCGAGGAGGAGTACACCAACGCCTACCTCGAGACTGCGTATGCGTCGGGCGACTCCGTGCCCTACTGGGCTCTCAAGCCGGGCGACCAGGTCTACGCGCTCGTGCCTGCGAACGCGCCCGCTATCGTGATCGGCGACCTGCTCGAGAGCAACGGCGACGGCACGCTGCGCAAGGTGACGGCCTTCCTCACGGACAACTCGGGCGGCGCGGCCAACACCACGCTGGTCGACGTGCCCGGCGCGTACAACGAGGCGGCGCTGGCCGACAACTTCGCCGACGTCGCCGCGGCGATCAACGCGCTCAAGGGCGGGAGCACGGGCGTCGCGCGTGCGATCGAGGCGATCAACAACTCCGCCAACGGCGCCGTCGCGCGCATCCTCGTCGAGATCGTCTAACGCTCTCGACGGCGTCCCTCCTCTTCACCTCACGGAGCCACCATGCGAACCCACCAGAATGCCCTCATGGGTAGCGCCGCCCGAGCTCTCGGGGCCGGTATCCTCAACGTCAACCGGATGCGACCCTACATCGATGCCAACGGCGAGGTCCGTATCGCTGTCGGCAACGGCCGGTCCATGCGCACCAACGCCCCGGCCATGCTGCAGTACGACGAGTGGAAGGACATCGACCGCACGGTTACCGCGGTTGCTGTCGACCGTCTCGTCGGCATCAAGCAGCTGATGGCACGGGGTCTCATCCACAACCTCGGCAGCATCGGCCTGACCGTGTCCCTGTGGGAGAACAGCTCTGACATGACGCCCGCCCAGGTGTCCATGTCAGGCGTCGCCCGCTCCGCTAAGGACGCGGTGCAGTTCGAGAGCCAACAGGTTCCGGTGCCGGTGATCCACAAGGACTTCACCATCAACATCCGGCGCCTCGAGGCCTCGCGCATGTTCGGCGAAGGCGTCGACACGATCCAGGCGACCATCGCTACCCGCAAGGTGGCCGAGGCGTCGGAGGACATGCTCTACGCCGGTCACCCGACGAAGGTGGACGGCTCGACCATCTACGGCTACGCGAACCACCCGAACCGCAACCCGGTCGACATGACCAAGCAGTGGACGGATCCGACGAAGACGGGCGCGGAGATCCTGGCCGACGTTCAGGCCATGCTCGCCGCGCTGCGTGCCGACCACTTCTTCGGCCCGTTCTCGCTCACCATCCCCGGGGCCTACGAGACGAAGCTCGACAGCGACCACGCTCCGGGCACCAGCGACAACCGCACGATCCGCGAGCGCATCATGCAGCTCAGCGGCATCTCGGAGATCGTCGTCGCCGACCGCCTCGCGAACCACAACGTCACGCTCGTCCAGATGACGACTGACGTGGTGGACCTCGCCATCGCGCAGGACATCACGACTGTCCAGTGGCAGGAGATGGGCGGGCTGATCCAGGAGTTCCACGTCATGGCGGTGTGGGTGCCGCGCCTGAAGTCGGACTTCGCCGGTCAGATGGGCGTCGCTCACCTCTACGAGATCCCGTAACGGTCGCGGGCACTGACTGAGAGGGGCGGGTTCAGGCCCGCCCTCATCCTCCCACTCAACGGGGTTACCCATGCTCTACACTGAGCGTCACAAGAACTTGCTTCCCTACCGCATCGGCCGCGGCTCTATCACCCGCCTGGAGCGGAACGACGACGGCGTCGAGTTCCACAAGCGCTACGTCGTCGGCGACGTCATCCTCCTGACCGAGGCCGGCGCGCAGGCGCTTCACGGCAACGCTCTGCAGCTGACTACGCGCGCGGGGGCGGGCGAGGTCGTTACGAAGTCCATCAAGGTCCCGAAGGACTGGCGCGATATGCGCAAGCCCGACCTGCTGGCGCTCGCCGCCACCATCGCGGACCGTCCCATGAAGAAGATCGCGGAGGCGGTCTTCGTCATCGAGGAGCACCTGGAGGCTGTCAATGCCGCTGGCGACCCCGACGCCGACTGAGGTGAGGGCGGTTATCTCACTTCCCACTTCTGTGGTCGACGCCACGATCAGCTCCTTCATCGCGGACGCTGTTCTTGTCGTCGATCGCTGCCCCGGCGTTGCGTCTCTCAGTGCGGCCCTGCAGACGGCCATCGTCAAGTACGTGACTGCTCACCTGCTGTCTCAAGTGCATGGATCTTCGGGCTCGCTTAGCCAGGAGTCACTGGGCGACGCGGCCCGCTCGTATGCAGTAGCCACACCAACATCGCCGATGGGGCTAGGGTCGTCTCCCTTCGGTCGTCAGGCGCTCTTGCTCGACAGCACGGGGTGCCTCTCGAAGCTCGGTCGATCCCGCGTGATCTTCCAGAAGGTGGATAGGTGATGTACGCCCACAACATGCCGCAGACCGCCACGTACTGGGCGCCCGGTGCTACCGACGAGTTCGGAGCAGTCGCGTTCGGGGCTGGCGTGCCTGTGGCATGTAGGTGGCAGGACGATGCGCAGATGATGCGTGATGCCGAGGGTCGTGAGTTCATCTCGCGCGCGATCATCTACTGCGATCATGCGGCGGCTCGCCAGGGCTTCATTGCGCTGGGGGACTTCGTCGGCAGCGACCCACGCGCGCTCGAGGGCGCGCACCAGATCCGACAGGTGATGCTGTCTCCCTCACTAGACGGCGCCGTCCAGCTCTGCAAGGTGATCGTATGAGCACGCCCATGACTATCCGGCAAGCTATGCGCCGGATCGAGAGCGCAACTGACAAGGGGCTGCGCGAGGCGGCACTCGGAGTGGAAGGAGCGGCCAAGCGTCGTGTCCCTGTGGAGTACGGCAACCTGCGCGCGAGCGGGTACTCGCGCAAGCACCCGATGAAGAGGCTGACCTACGAGGTCTCCTTTATCGCGGCGTATGCCTTCTACGTCCACGAGAACATCGAGATGAAGTGGCGAGGTCAGCCACGCAAGAGTGGGATCGGTGTGTACTGGGGGCCGCAGGGCGAAGCGAAGTTTCTTGAGAAGGCGCTGATGGAGAACATCGATGCGATCCGTCGGGTGATCGCGGACAACCTACGGAGGGAGCTGTCGCGATGAGCCCCGCCCAAGACATCGCCCGCTTTCTTCACGACGCGGGTCACGGGGTGATAGGGACCTCGATCTTCGTAGGTCTCGAGCCCCCGCTGCCCAACACCTGTATCACTGTCTACGACACCGGAGGCGGTGACGCGGACACGGATGAGGTGGACATCTTCACTCCGTCGTTCCAGGTCCGCGTCCGCCACCCATCATATGAGGCGGGCCACGACCTCGCGACCGATATCCGCAGGACACTGCTCTCCCTGCTCAAGCGAACCACCAACGGCCGAGTGTATTTCGGCTTCGCCATCACTGCAGATGTAGCCGCGTTGATGAGAGACGAGAGAGAGCGACACGTCTTCGTCGCCTCTTACAGCACCACTTACCAGGAGGCACCATGACGGGCTTTGTTGGACGGTCTATCGCCATGACGTGGAACGGCGCGGCCGTCGGAGGCGTTCGCGAGAAGAAGAAGTCGCTGTCGGGCTCGGCAGTCGACGTCTCCTCGGATGAGGACAACGGCTGGCGAAAGCTGCTCGAGGTGGCGCAGCAGAACGAGGTCAACGTCTCGCTCTCTGGCGTCACCAAGAACGGTACGCTGAAGGGAGCCTGGTTCTCGGGGGCGCGCACGGGTATCCTGGTCCTGACCTACCCGGACGGCGCCACGATGACCGGCACCTTCTACCTCGCCTCCTACAACGAGACGGGCCCCTACAATAACGCAACCACCTTCGACGCCGAGCTCCAGAGCTCCGGCGAGATCACGTACACGCCGGCCGCCTAACTCACAGGCGAAGAACTCAGGGTGCCACATGTCCATCTTCAAGGAAGTCACCATCACGTGGGAGGGGAAGGCTTACGCTATCCCCGCCACGTCTGTGCTTCGCGCCATTGCGATCATCGAGGAGGTGATCACGCTGGACGAGCTTATGAAGTACCGGAGCCGCAACACCGCGCCTCTCGGCAAGCTGGCCGCCGCCTACGGGGCTGTTCTTCGCTACGCGGGCGCGCAGGCGACGGACGAGGCGGTCTATGCGGCCATGTTTGACGGGCAGGCGGCAGAGAGTGCGGGGACGGCGGTGTCCGCGTTGTTGCTCATGATGGTCCCACCCTCCGCGATGCAGAGGCCGGAGGAGGCGAAGGTCATGGGAAACGGGTCAGCGGTCGCGGCGCCCTTGTCAAAGAAGCGTATGAAGCCCTCGTCGGTCGCGCCGCCTGGCTAACGCCGTCCGAGTTCTGGCGGCTGCATCCGGATGAGCTGTGGTGGTTCGTTCGATCAAGAACACAGTCCCTATCCACCAATGATCTCGACCAACTGTATCGAGACACCTATGGAGACGAATGATGGCCGACATCGTGGTTACAGCAGGCAACGTCGTTAAGGGCACAGGCTCGCTCACGCGCTCAGGCATCGCGGGCGCGGCAATCACCGCGGGTCAGGTGGTGTACCTCGACGCGGCCGACGCCAACAAGATCAAGGTGGTGGACAGCGACAGCGTTACGGTTGCCGCGCGCGTGCCCGCGGGTATCGCCCTGAACTCCGCCTCCGTCGGTCAGCCCGTCACCTACCAGTATGATGGGCTGATCACGATCGGCGGCACTGTGGAGGTCGGTCGCATCTATGTCGCCTCGGACAACGCCGGAGGGATCATGCCCGCCGCCGATCTTGAGGCTGGCGATTTCACCTCTATCCTCGGTATCGGTGTCTCGGCCACACAGATCGACCTGCAGCTCCATCACGGCGGAGTCGCCTACGCCTAATCGGACACGACGGCACTGGCACCCGCCGTCGTCAAGGCGGCACGTGATTGCGCTCCCCGTCGCGTCGCGTGCCGCTTTTCTCTAGCAAAGGAACCAGCCCATGTCCGGCGAGACCATGAGGGTCGGCGGCGTCGCAATCGAGATCTCGGGCGACCCGCGGAAGATGAACCATACGCTTGACGAGATGGATAAGAAGTCTCGTGATGCGGGCAAGAAGGCGGGGCAGTCGTTGGCCTCTTCCTACGAGGAGGGCTTCAGTCGACTGCGGTTCGCCATCGCCGGCATCGTTACCGGCATCGTGGCGACGATCGCGCGCATCACTACATCGCTTAAGCAGACCGCGGACCGCGCCCAGTCGCTCGGTGTTACGGTTGAGGCGATGAGCCGTCTCGAGTACGCGTCACGCGTGACGGGCGCGAGCGTGCAGGATCTCAACGTAGCGATGGTGACGCTGAGCCGCCGCATGGTGGAGCGGGACCAGCTCAGCGAGGGCGTCCGCATCTTCAGCGCTCTCGGCGTCTCAGTGACCGACACCACTGGTCGCCTCAAGAGTGCTGACCGCATGCTGGCCGAGGTGGCCGACCGGTTCGCCCGCATGGGTGACGGCATTCAAAAGACAGAGCTTGCCGTCCGCCTTTTCGGTGAGGGAGGAACCAGACTTATCCCGCTCCTTAACCGGGGCTCGCAGGGAATGCGCGAGTTGGCCCAGGAGTCCGACAACGCCGGGAACACCTTGAGCCAGAAGTCGGCCGTCGCCGTCACCAAGTTCATGGAGGCGGTCGACCGGGTGACTGCTCGCGTGATGGGTTGGGCCAAGGGAGTCGTCGTCGACTTGCTCCCTGCTCTCACCTTCCTGGCCAACGATCTCGGCACGAACCAGAAGAAGGTTCAGGAGGCGGAGAGGTCGTGGTCCGCCTTCAACACCACCATGCGCGTGATCCTATCGACGGCTACGGCGATCCAGTCCACGCTAACCGCGGTGACCTCTGTCATCGGCGGCACCCTCGGCGCTCTGTGGAACCTGACGAAGCTCGACTTTAGCGCTGCGGGCAAGAGCATGGCGGAGGGGCTCGCCGAGGCTGTCGCCGCGCTGGAAGCAGGCGAGAAGCGCATCGCGGTCGTCTGGTCCACGTGGGAAACCACGGTCGAGCACGCGGCTACTGCCTTCGACAAGAAGGGCAAGGTGCCTATCGTCAAGAGCTCGGAGGAAATCACGAGGGCGCTGGAGATTATCAAGCTCACGAACCAGCACGCCTTCGAGGACCTGATGAAGTCGGACTTCACTCCTTACCTCGCCAAGATGGCGCTGCTCGAGGAGATGGTCAGGAAGGGCCAGATCGGCTTCCGCGAGTTCAGCCAGGCGATCGTCGAGGTCCGTCAGCAGGCCGGCGCCGACGCGATGCGAGAGATCCTGTCTGTGGACACGGCGCCCTTCGCGCAGCGCGTCCGCGATCTCAACCTGCTGGTCGACCAAGGGGCTATCAGCTGGCGCGACTACTACGCTGCTGTCAAGCAAGTGACGGACGCTCAGACAAATGCAATGCACGATCTAGCGTCCACCACGTCGCAAGCATTGACTACGATCTTCGAAGACAATAAGACTGCCGCTGTCGCGTCCGCTATCATCAACACTCTGCAGGGGATCACGAAGGCGTTGGCGAGCTATCCGCCGCCGTACTCCTTCGCGATGGCCGCCTTGCAGGGAGCGATGGGGTTTGCTCAGGTGGCGAAGATCAAGTCGACCAGTGCAAGCGGAGGAGGTAGCATGTCGGCTGCGCCGGCACCATCATCTATGCCTCGCGCGGGCGCAGGCGGGGGCGAGGGCACGAACCCGGGCGGGACCCTAGTGGTGCAGGGGATCAACCCCGCCGCCATGTTCACGGGCGCGCAGATGCGAGAGATCGCTAAGCAGATGCTGGCCTACCAGAGGGACGGCGGAAAGGTGGTGCTGGTGTGATCTTCATCTCTCCTAGCGTCGTGCTCACTCAGAGTGCGGACGACGCCAATGCCCCCGTGATCGGATGGCACAACATTGCTACCTCTGTGGCGGCCTCCACCGCCGCGGCGAACCACCCGATCATCAAC
>FRDC01002238.1_pt1 | contig 41508 bp, 36 predicted proteins | sample 1106171 | NCBI WGS metagenome assembly FRDC01 (sample SAMEA3930566, study PRJEB13176) | freshwater metagenome | biome: Drinking water system; feature: drinking water; material: water | place: Singapore | collected 2014-12-20 | reverse complement strand
ATCCCGACGCCGCAGCCGGTGCACTACCGCCCGATGTTCGGCGCGCTCGGCGGGGCGCTGGCCGAAACCTCGGTCAGCTTCGTGTCGCAGGCCGCGCTCGCCGGCGGGCTGCGCGAGCGGCTCGGCCTGCGCAAGCGGCTGGTGGCCTGCCGCAACACCCGCCGCATCACCAAGCGCGACCTGATCCTGAACGACCAGATGCCGAAGATCGAAGTCGATCCGCAGACCTACGAGGTCCGCGCCGATGGCGAGCGCCTGCACTGCGAGCCGGCCGCCGTGCTGCCGATGGCGCAGCGATACTTCCTGTTCTGATGGCGGCATTCGGGCGACGTCAACAGCTCACGTCACCATCAAAAGCCAACACAAAATTTCAGCGCAAAGGGGCAAAGAACGGCAACGAGGAGGACGCAAAGAAAAAGAAACGGAAAAGGAGAGAAAAGCCTTCAAACACTTGGAATCGCACTTTGTTTTCATCTTGCTTCGAAAGTTTTTCGGTGAAAGTCTTTTTTTGCGTCCTTTCTTTCCCTTTGCGCCTTTGCGTTTAACTTTTGATTTCTGATTACTCCACTCTCTGGCGATGACGCCCATCACGATCACCAAGCGACTCGGCGACGGCGCAGCAGCAGCCACAGTCCGCATCGAGTTGCCGTTCGACCTGCGCACGCGCAGCCGCCAGCTCGCGAAGCTGTCGACCGGCGAGGAAGTCGGCCTGCATCTGGAGCGCGGCCTCGTGCTGCGCGGTGGCGACCGCCTGCAGGCCGATGACGGCCGCATCGTCGAGATCGTTGCAGCGAACGAAGTGGTGTCGACCGTGCGCTGCGACGACCCGTGGCGGCTGGCGCGCGCCAGCTACCACCTCGGCAACCGCCATGTGCCGGTGCAGATCGGCGCCGGCTGGCTGCGCTTCCGCCACGACCATGTGCTGGACGAGATGCTCAGAGGCCAGGGCTTCGACGTGGTCGTCGAGGAAGCGCCGTTCGAGCCCGAAGGCGGTGCCTACGGCGGCGGCCACGGGCACGGCTGATGGCCGGCACGCCGCTGCTGCATCTGCTGAAGCTGACCAGCCCGGCGCTGCCGATTGGCGCGTATCACTTCTCGCAGGGGCTCGAAGACGCGGTCGAGCATCGGCTGGTGCATGACGAGCACAGCGCGGCGGCGTGGATCATCGGTCTCGCCCGCCACAGCCTCGGCACGCTCGATCTGCCGATGCTGCTACGCCTGCATGCGGCATGGCGCGAGCGCAACGCTACGCGGGCGTTCAAGCTCAGCGCGCGCCTGATCGCGTCACGCGAGACTGCAGAGCTGCGTGCCGAGGATCGCCATCTCGGCAGTTCGTTGGCGCGGGTGCTGGTCGAGCATGGCGTGACGGATGCGCAGGCCTGGTTGCAGCACCCGGACGCCACCCACGCCGCGCTGTTTGCACTGGCAGCCGTGCACTGGGACATTGGCGATGTCGACGCCGCCACCGGCTACGGCTGGGGCTGGTGCGAAAACCAGGTGCTCGCCGCGATCAAGCTGGTGCCGCTGGGCCAGAACGCCGGCCAGCGCGTGCTGACGCAGCTGATCGCGGTGATTCCGCAGATCATCGAGCACGCCGCGGTGATCGAGGACGACGACATCGGCATCGCAACCCCGATGCACGGCATCGCCAGCGCGCGGCACGAAACGCAGTATTCGCGGCTGTTCCGGTCCTGATCGCCCTGACTGGCCTGCGCGCGCAAACGCTCGGCCAACGCTCACGCCGCTTCGCGCAGCATGCCCTGCTTGACGATGAAGGCGATGACCTCGTCCAGCCCCTGCCCGGTCTTCAGGTTGGTGAAGATGAACGGGCGCTCGCCGCGCATCTTCCGCGCGTCGCGGTCCATCACGTCGAGCGACGCACCGACATACGGTGCGAGATCGATCTTGTTGATGATCAGCAGGTCGGACTTGGTGATGCCCGGGCCGCCCTTGCGCGGCACCTTGTCGCCGGCGGCGACGTCGATCACGTAAAGCGTCAGGTCGGACAGTTCCGGGCTGAACGTGGCGGCCAGATTGTCGCCACCGCTCTCGACGATGATCAAGTCGAGATTGTCGAAATCGCGGTTCAGTTCGTCGATCGCCGCGAGGTTCATCGACGCATCCTCGCGGATCGCCGTATGCGGGCAGCCGCCGGTTTCGACACCGCGGATGCGCTCGGCCGGCAGGGCCTGACTGCGGATCAGGAATTCCTGATCCTCGCGCGTGTAGATGTCGTTGGTGACCACGCCGATGTTGAAACGGCTGCGCATGCGCTTGCACAGGTTGTCGACCAGCGCCGTCTTGCCGGACCCCACCGGTCCGCCAACACCGAGTCGCAAGGCTTCGGTCCGCATCGTCATCATCTCCCGGTCGTCATCGCCACGCGCGGCGCCACCGCGGCACCCGCGTTGATGATGACGCAAGCGCCGTACCGGAACGAGCGCGCGGCGTCTGCGTCAAGGCGCCGGCAGCAGCGCCGAGACGATGCCGCGACCACTGCCATCGCGATTGAAGTCCTGCCAGACGATGGTCGCGCGGCCTCGGGCATCGATCGCGATACCCGGCAGCAGCGCGTTCGCTGGCGCAGCCGACTGATCCAGTCGTGCCTCGCTCCCAAGCGGATCACCTTGCGCGGTATAGCGCTGCAGCACGATGCCGGCACCCTGCGCAACGATGCTGAAAGCACCGTCCGGCGAGTACGCCACCGCCGGCGAGCGCAGCGGTAGCTCGCCGATGCCGACCCGGAACTCGGGGCCGATTGCCGCGCCATCGGCACCGTAGCGCCGCGCGAACGAGCCCTGGGATGTGCCGTCAACGCCGGTTCGTTGCCAGACTGCGACGAAATCACCACCTGGCCCGACCGCGAGGTTCGGACGATCGGATTCGACGGTCGGCGCGCCACCGCCGAACGGAAGCCGTGCGCCGGGTGCCGTCCTGACCGCCGGCTCGCCATCAAGCTGGAAGGTGGCACCCTTGGCGATGCCAGCCGCCGTGAAGCGCCGCGCGAAGATGCCGGCACCGCTGCCGTTGAAGCCTTCGACCGGGATCACCGAAGCCTCGGTCGCCTGCCACATCACGACGACGTCGCCTCGGCGATCAACGCCGACGGTGGGCAAACGTAGGTTGGTCGGCACCGACTCCTCGACCTTGATCTGGTCCACCTTCACCGCGTTCGACGCATCGAAGATCCGGAGATTGATGCTGGCCTGACGGATCGACGCGAACACCGGCACTGGTGCGATGCGCTCCGGCCAGACGAAGATGGCGTTGCCGGCATCGTCCAGCGCAACCGAGATTCGCGTGAAGATGTCGGCAGCACCGTTGTTGATGCGGAATTCGCCACCGCGCGGTGTGCCGTCCGCGTTGTAGCGCTGGGCGTAGGCATTCAATGCCACCGAGTCTTGACCGTCCGAATCCCAGGCCACGATGAACTCGCCTGCGGCATTGATCGCGACGGCGGGAAACACCTGGCGATGGGCGCGAAAGGTGTTGACCACGAACTCGGGCCCGAGCGGGGTGCCATCGGCGGCATAGCGGCGGGCGTAAATATCGGTAACGCTTCGCCCGGCGACGTTGCTTTGCCAGACCACCACGAAGCGGCCGTCCGGTGCCGTTGCCACCGCCGGATTCTGCTGATCGTCCGCCGTGGTCTGGTTGACGCGAATCTCGCTCAGCGCGACCTGCTGCGGCAGGCTCACGGCACGGGCGGGCATCGCCGACGTGGCTGCCGCAGCGGCCAGCATCACCGCGCAGCCGATCCGACGCGATGGCCGATCGAACCGGGCCGGGATCAGGGCCGCAGGCCAACTCCGGCTGTTCACGTTGTTCAGGGTCATGTCCGGGCTCATGGGCGGGAGAACTCGCGGAAGAATTGCCACATCAGCGGGGTCGCCGCGACATCCTGCGTGGTCTGACCCAACGGGGTCGAGAAGCTCAGCGAACCGGGCCAGGTATGGCCACCGCCATTGATGATGTAGTGATCGACCCGCGCCCCGTTGCGGCAATTGCCGTAGCGATTCAATTGCACCGACGTGCCGTCGTCGGTGCCGTCGATCACGCCGAGATTCTGCGGCGTCAGGCTGCAACTGGCGCGGCTTGCCCAGAATTCGGCCGTCTGCCGCGACGAACTGAACAGCAGGTTGCCGTTGAAATTGATCTGCTCGTCGGCGGTGCCGTGAAAAATGATCATCGGCGTCGGCACCGAGCCGCCGCAGCGCAGACGGTCATCGTGATGGATGCTGCCGGCAATGACAGCCCCAGCGGCGATCCGGGTCGGGCGGTCGCAGATGTATCGCTGCGTCATCTGGGCACCATTGGAATAGCCGCCCATGTAGATTCGCGCGCCGTCGATCGGGAAGCGGGCAATCGCGTCGTCGATGACCGCAGTCAGGAAGCTCACGTCTGCCTGAATCTGCGCGAACGAAGTGGCGCCGTAGTTCCAGCGTCCGTTCAGCGAATCCGGCAGCAACACGTGCACGCCATGGTCACGAACCAGCGCGGAAACCTCGGTCAAATCGGCCATGTCGACCCGTGAGCCTTTGAGGTACTGCAGCAATACGACAGCCGGCACCCTGTCGGTCGTGGCGGGCACTGTCGGATACAGGTGCAGCACGGTGCGCACGCGGCCGCTGACGACGAGCTGCTCCTGCGTCGCCGTGACGTTTTCGAAGGTTCCGATGTCGCGGGCGCGAATCGGCGCAACGCTGGCGATCAGCCACAGCAGTGCGCCGATGGCGCATCTCCAGCTCAATCCGAATAAATTCCGCGTCATGCTCGGCTCCACACGAAGTTGCTGCGGTATCCGTCAACACACCCTCAAGATCGGTGCCAACGAGCCTTGACAACGCTCATTCAGACCGGGGTGCATGCCGGGCGGGTGTCGACAACATGAATGACGTCGCGGCAGTGCGCAACGAGTTCATGAACGTTAACGTGACAACGCTCTTTCCGGATGAGCCGGGTATCCCCCGGCCGCAAGACGTCAAAGCAACAGCGCGCCCTCGTGGCGCAGCAGCCATTCCTTGCGGTCAAGACCACCGCCGTAGCCGGTCAGATTGCCGTTCGCGCCGATCACCCGGTGGCACGGCACGATGATGGAGATCGGATTGCGGCCGTTGGCGAGCCCGACCGCGCGGCTGGCCTTCGGGTCGCCGAGCCGGGCGGCCAGTTCGCCGTAGCTGATCGTCACGCCGAACGGAATGTCGAGCAGCGCTGCCCAGACGCGCTGCTGGAACAGCGTACCGACGGGTGCCAGCGGCAGTTCGAAGCGGGTCCGCCGGCGCTCGAAGTATTCGAGCAGTTGGACGATGACCGCCTTGAATGGCGCTTCGTCCCAGACCCAGTCGGCCTTCTTCTCGGGCCAGACTTCGTGGCTGTCCATGTACAGGCCTTGCAGGGCGATGCCGTCGCCGAGCAGCAGCAGTTCGCCAATCGGGCTCGGGGCGATGCAATAGACCGTTCTCTCAAGGCTGCGCACACCCGACACGACACCGGCCACGGCCTGCTTCAGTTCGCCCCGTCCCAAGGTCATCAATCAGCCTCCCGCGTCTCGATCGGCATACGCCCGCGCGAGGCTGCGCCACAGGTACAGCGCCGCGTAGGCCCGCCACGGTCGCCACGCCGCGCTGCGGGCTTCGGCCTCGCGCGGCTTGACCCCGCCCAGCGCCTTGCACAGCGCCAGGTCGCCCGCCGGAAAGGCATCGGCATCGCGCAGCGCCCGCATCGCGACATAGCTCGCGGTCCAGTCGCCGATGCCGGCAATGGCCTTGAAGCGCGTCAGTTCGGCCGTCGTGTCGACACCCGGTTCCAGACGCAGCGCGCCGTCGGCGTGATGCTGCGCGACGTCGCGGATGGTCTGCGCGCGACGCTGGGTGAGCCCCAGATCGATCAGTTGCTGCAGCGGCGCGTCGGCAATCAGCGCTGCCTGCGGGCTCAGGTGGCGCAGCGCCTCGAACGGCGTCTCGATCGGCTCGCCGTAGGCCTTCGCGAAGCGGCCGAACAGTGTGGTCGCGGCCTTGACCGTCACCTGCTGACCGAGGATCGCGCGCAACACCAGTTCGAAGCCGTCGAAGGCGCCGGGCACGCGCAGGCCCGGCGTCGCCTGCAGGTGCGGCGCCAGCACCGGATCCTGCTGCAGATGCGCGGCAATCGCCGGCGGCGACGCCTGCAGATCCAGCAGTTGTCGCAGCCGCTCGGCGACGTTCGCGGCCACCGGCGCGAGCGACGGCGACAGTTCCACGGCCAGTGTGCCGTCATCGCTCGGCGGCGAGACCGCCAGCCAGCCGCGATGCAGGCCGATCCGCACCGTGCGCAGGTAGCGATCGTCGACCACCGCTTCGACCCCGGCCGCGCCACGCCCGCCGAGAAACGCCAGCAGCGCGTCCCAGGCCAGCGGCGGCTGGTAGTCGAGCCGCAACGACGGTGCCGCGGACGCGGCAGGCCGGCTCATCGCCGCGTCACGACGCGAACCGCCGGACGCGCCATCAGTCGGCCTTCGCGTCCGGCTTGGCGAGCGCCTGCCCGGACAGCAGGCGGGCGCGCAGGCGGCGCAGCGCGTCGGCATCCACCTCGTCGCCGAACAGCGCGCGGCTGCGGCGGCTACCGTCGGCGAGCTTGAAGTTCAGCACCAGCACGCGCCCATACACCAGCGATGACGGCAGCAGTTCGGCGTCGCTCGTTTCGCCGCGCGCCGTTTCGAGGCGCCAGGCCGTGCCATCCGCATGCCAGGTGAGCCGCGTCAGCGCCTTCGGCCCGAAGCCGATGATCGGATGGCGGCGCAGGCTGAACCATGACAGCAGCAGGGCGCCGGACAGCAGCAGGCCGAGCTGATCCGGCGGCTGTGCGAGAAACGCGAGGCCAATCGCAACGACATGCAGCACGACGAGCGCCTGCATGCCGCGCAGGCTGTGCGTCGGCCGCAGGTCAATCGTTGCGCTGAAGGCGTTCGATGACATGCGCGTACTGAGCCGGTGGCGGGGTCTGGCCGATGATCCAGGCCCAGAGGTCCGGGTCCTCGCATTCGAGCAGGCGCAGAAACACCCACTTTTCTTCGGAAGTGGCGGTTTCGTAATGGCGGGTCAGGAAGCCGCCGAACAGCACGTCGAGTTCCTTCATGCCACGGCGGCACAGGAAGCGGAGACGGTCGAGATCGCTCATGGATGGGAGAGGTAGAAAGTGGTTTCGCGATTATCGCCGATGATGGCGGTTCGTTGACTTGCGGCATCCGGCGATCCGTCGCCGCGCAGAAACGACGAAGGCGGCCATCAGGCCGCCTTCGGGTTCACCGCCAGTGCCACTCAGCCGCGGCGTTCCACCAGCATCTTCTTGGTTTCGGCAATCGCCTTCGCCGGGTTCAGACCCTTCGGGCAGGTCTTCGCGCAGTTCATGATGGTGTGGCAGCGATACAGCTTGAACGGGTCTTCGAGCTGGTCCAGACGCTCGCCGGTCGCTTCGTCGCGCGAATCGACCAGCCAGCGATACGCCGCCATCAGCACGGCCGGGCCGAGGTAGCGGTCGCCGTTCCACCAGTAGCTCGGGCAGCTGGTCGAGCAGCAGGCGCACAAGATGCACTCGTACAGACCATCGAGCTTGGCGCGGTCTTCTTCGCTCTGCAGGCGCTCGCGGGTCGGCGCCGGCGTGTCGGTCTTCAGCCACGGCTCGACCGAGGCGTACTGCGCATAGAAATGCGTCAGGTCCGGAATCAGGTCCTTGATCACCGGCATGTGCGGCAGCGGGTAGATCTTGACCTCGCCCTTCACGTCATCGCAGGCCTTGGTGCAGGCCAGCGTGTTCGAGCCGTCGATGTTCATGGCGCAGCTACCACAGATGCCTTCGCGGCACGAGCGGCGGAAGGTCAGCGACGAATCGATCTCGCTCTTGATCTTGATCAGGGCGTCCAGAACCATCGGGCCGCACTTGTCCATGTCGATCTCGTAGGTATCGACGCGGGGATTGGCCTGGGTGTCCGGATCGTAGCGGTAGATCTTGAACGCTCGAACGTTCTTGGCACCGGCCGGCGCCTTGAACACCTTGCCGGCGCTGCGGTCGATCTTCGAGTTCTTGGGAAGCGTGAGCTGTGCCATGACGATGCTCCTTCAATGAAACGCAATTGGAAACTTAGTTCAGAACGGAATCTTTGAGCTGGTCGTATGCGGTCACCGGCAGAACGATGTCGACCAGCCGCCAGCGCAGGCCGGCGCGGTCCATCACGATGGTGGCGGCGACCTGCCCGCTGCGGCTGAGCGCGGCGCTGAAACGGTTGACCGATTCGAAGCGGACATCGCTCAAGCTGCCATGCACATCGCAGGTGGTCGGCACGGTGCCCTGCACGGTCAGCGCGCCGCCGTCGCAGATCGCGGCGATCAGTCCGGACGGCGTGAGCAGGCGTTCGACCACCGGTTCCACCGGCACCCGCACGGCCGCCTGCTCGTAACGCGCGTGGATGCGCGCCGCGATGTTGCCGCGCAACCGGTCCGGTTCCACCAGCGCTGCCAGCGCTTCGCTGTTCCGCGCCACCAGCGCATCGCGCAGGGCCTGAAGCCCGAGCAGCGGTGACGCCACGGCCGCCGTCACGCCAATCAGCGCGACGACGACGACGACAGTGATGACGGAGCGGTTCATGGGCTGCGCGGCGACGTTCAACCGGACTCGTGACGACTCAGTACGTGCGCTTCTGCGGCGGGATGACCTTGGCTTCGTCGTCGAGCACGTTCATGTGCACCGGGCGATAGCCGAACTTCACGCCAGTGTTGCCGTCGCGCCAGGCCAAGGTGTGCTTGGTCCAGTGGTCGTCGTCGCGGTCCGGGAAGTCCTCGTGGGCGTGGGCACCGCGCGACTCGTGGCGGTTCTCACCGGAGGCCACGGTGATCAGCGCCTGACCGAGCAGGTTGTCGAGCTCAAGCGTCTCCATCAGGTCCGAGTTCCAGACCAGCGAGCTGTCGTTGACCTTGACGTCGGCAAACGACTCGATGGTCTTCTGCATCTTGCGGACGCCTTCGGTCAGCGACGCCGAGGTGCGGAACACGGCCGCGTGGTTCTGCATCGTCTTCTGCATTTCCAGACGGATTTCCGCGGTGCCGCGGCTGCCCTTGGTCGAATGACGCAGCTTGTCGAAGCGGGCGATCGCCTTCTCTTCCGATTCGCTCGAGATCTTGCCGTGCTTCGAGCCCGGCTTGACGATCTTGGCGGCGTGCAGCGCGGCCGCGCGGCCAAACACGACGAGGTCGAGCAGCGAGTTCGAGCCGAGGCGGTTGGCGCCGTGCACCGACACGCAGGCCGCTTCACCGACCGCCATCAGGCCCGGAATCACCGTATCGGTCTGACCGTCGAGGCTGGTGACGACTTCGCCGTGGAAGTTCGCCGGGATGCCGCCCATGTTGTAGTGGACAGTCGGCAGCACCGGGATCGGCTCCTTGGTGACATCGACGTTGGCGAAGATCTTCGCCGTCTCCGAGATGCCCGGCAGACGCTTGTGCAGCACGTCCGGACCGAGGTGTTCGAGGTGCAGGTGGATGTGGTCGCCTTCTGGACCGACGCCGCGGCCTTCGCGGATCTCGATGGTCATCGAGCGGCTGACGACGTCGCGCGACGCGAGGTCCTTGCGGTTCGGGGCATAACGCTCCATGAAGCGCTCGCCCTTCGAGTTGGTCAGATAACCGCCCTCGCCGCGCGCGCCTTCGGTGATCAGGCAGCCCGAGCCGTAGATGCCGGTCGGGTGGAACTGCACGAATTCCATGTCCTGCAGCGGAATGCCGGCGCGCTGCGCCATCGCATTGCCGTCGCCGGTGCAGGTGTGCGCGCTTGTGGCCGAGAAATAGGCGCGACCGTAACCGCCGGTGGCCAGAATCACCTGCTTGGCGCGGAAGCGGTGCAGGCTGCCGGTCGCCAGGTCCCAGGCGAGCACGCCGTGGACCGAGCCGTCTGCGTCGGTCAAAAGGTCAAGCGCGAAATACTCGATGAAGAACTCGGCCTTGTTCTTGAGGCTCTGCTGGTACAGCGAGTGAAGCATCGCGTGGCCGGTGCGGTCGGCAGCGGCGCAGGTGCGCTGGGCGGTGCCTTCGCCGTAGTTGGTGGTCATGCCGCCGAACGGGCGCTGATAGATCTTGCCTTCCGGGGTGCGCGAGAACGGCACGCCCCAGTGCTCCAGCTCGATGATCGCCGGGATCGCCTCGCGGCACATGTACTGGATGGCATCCTGGTCGCCGAGCCAGTCGGAGCCCTTGATGGTGTCGTACATGTGCCAGCGCCAGTCGTCTTCGCCCATGTTGGCGAGCGCGGCGGAAATGCCGCCCTGGGCGGCGACAGTGTGGCTGCGCGTCGGGAAGACCTTGGTCAGCGCGGCGGTCTTCAGGCCCGCCTGCGACAGGCCCACGGTGGCGCGCAGGCCGGCACCGCCGGCTCCGACAACGACGACGTCGTATTCGTGATGAACGATGTTGTAGGTCATTTCTATCAGGCTCCGAAGGCAATCTTGAGCACCGCGAACACGGATGCGGCACCGAAAGCGAACAGCGCGAACTTGGACAGCACGATGCTGACCAGTTTCACGCCTTCATTGCCCACGTAGTCCTCGATCACGACCTGAACGCCGAGCGTGGCGTGATAGAACATCGCCGCGAAATACAGCACCAGCGCAACCGCGACCAGCGGCGACTGGATCCACGCGATCATCGTCGCGTAGTCGAGCAACGGGAACCGCGCAACGCTGAACACGAACCACAGCGACAGCGGAATCAGGGCAATGGCGGTCATGCGCTGCATCCACCAGTGACCGACACCCTCCTTGGCTGAACCCAGGCCACGGGCCTGTGACAGCGGCGATCGAAGACTCATGCGGCTAACTCCTGACAATCAAGTGAAATCGGGGTTGCGACGAGGGCTGCGGCGCGCGCTTCAGAGCGCGAACGCGGCGACCCAGGTCAGCACGGTCAGCACGATCGACGCGCCGACGACGGTGTAGCCGCTGGTGTACGCGGCCTTCAGTTCGAAACCGCGGCCGGTATCCCAGACCAGGTGGCGGATGCCGTTGCACAGGTGATAGGTCAGCGCCCAGGTGTAGGCGAACAGCAGGACCTTGCCGACAATCGACCCGGCGATGGCCGAGAACGTTCCGAACGCTTCGGGACCGGTCGCGGCGGCGGTGACCCACGCGGCGAGAAAAATCGTGCCGAAGGCGAGCGCCAGCCCGGTCAGACGATGAGTGATCGACAGCATCGACGTCAGCTGCGGCTTGTAATACGGGCCGATCATGAACGGTGACAGCGGACGATTCGACGTTGCGGGCTTCACGGACATGGGTTGCGTCACCTGGGGTCTGATGGAGATTACGTGCGAGGCTGCTGTCGGGAAGCGCCTAGAAATCGATGCAGCGGCCGCCTTTTTCCCAGTCACCGAACCGCGTCGGGTCGGTGCCGTCCCGGCGTCCGCCAATCTCGGGAACGGTTTCGGGCTTGGCTTCGGGCGCGGCTTCCGACGCTGACGGCACGCCGATCAGGCCGTCAGTTCCGCATTGCGGTGCAACATTTGGCGGGTTGCCGTCTGCCGCAGGTACGTCGGAAGAATTGGGGGAGCTCACGGGCGGATGCGGTCTGCGAAACCACACTAGTGTGACAAAATTCACGCATTCATGGCAACGAAGCGTGTCAGTTGAACCACCTATGCCCGGCCTCCATGCATCCTGAAACCGTTGCACCGCCTGCCCTTTCGCCCGCCACCGCGGCAACCGACCCGGTCGACGCTGCGCCAAGCTGGCCTTCCGGCTTCGACTGGCTCGCCACGCATGGCGCGCGGCTCGGACGCGATGGCCTGCCGGACTTCGGGGATCGGCGCGATGAAGCCGCCGCCGTCCTCGCCGCCGATGTCGTCGCGCCGCTGGCCGATCGCGGCACGATACGGGTCACCGGGGCCGACGCCGACGCCTTTCTGCAGGGCCAGTTCAGCGCCGATATCCGCGAGCTGACCCCGACCCGCGGCCAGTTGACCAGCTATTCGAACCCCAAAGGCCGGGTGCTGGCGATCTTCACCGCGATCCGCGCCGGCGAGCAGATCTGGCTCGAAACCAGCCGCGCCGTGCTCGGCGATACGCTGAAGCGGCTGCGGATGTACGTGCTGCGCGCGAAGGTCAAGCTCGACGATGCCGGCGCCGAGGTCGTATCGATCGGCGTGGCCGGCCCGAATGCCGACCGGGTGCTGGCCGAGGCCGGCCTGCTGGTGCCGAGCGTGCTGTGCCTGTGCGCGGAAGTCGGCGGCATCGTCGTCATGCGTCGCCGTGGCGAGCGCAACCGCTACACCTTGCACGGCCCGGCCGCGACCTTGGCCGCGCTGTGGCCGAAGCTCGCGGCCCATGCGCGGCCGGTCGGCACCGAAGCCTGGCGACTGACCGACATCCTCGCCGGCTTCCCGTCGCTGAGCGCGGAAACGCGCGAGCAGCATGTTGCGCAGATGATGAATCTGGACAAGCTCGAAGGCATCAGCTTTTCAAAAGGTTGCTATCCAGGACAGGAAATCGTGGCGAGGCTGCATTATCTCGGCAATCTGAAGCGCCGGATGTATGTCGGCAGCACGGCGGCAGACGCCGTGACGCGCGGCGCGCCGGTGTTCGTCGCCGGCAGCACAGCGCCGGTCGGCGATGTGCTCGACGCCGCCATGAACGCCGATGGCGGCCACGCCGTGCTCGTCGTGCTGCAGACGGCGCAGGCCGACGCCGAGAACCTCCGCATCGGCGCGCCGGATGGCCCGACGCTGACGCTGATCGCCTGAGCCGTAGCCGGCAGGCCGTGATCAAGGGTGCCCCGTTTACGGCCCGGGGCGCGGCCTGATCGGCCGACGTCGCGCCGCGCGAGGCGATGCGCGCGGCGGCGGACGCTGGTCGGTCAATCGAAGCTGTACTTGATGCTGCCGACGACGTTGATCAGCGGCTGCGGATCGAAGATCACCGGGCCGTTCAGGAACACGAAGTCCGAGGTAAAGCGGTTCGGCTGATAATCCACACCAAGCGTCGCGGCGATGCGGCCGCGGCTGACCCGGCTCTTGATGCCGTAACGGATGAAGCCGTCGTCGTAGACCTGGCCATCGGCCGTCAGCGGTCGCTGGCCGACTCTCTGGCCGAAGAAATCGACATTGACCCGATAGCCGCGGCCGACATCGCCGAACCACGAGGCGCTGAAGGTCTGCGTGTTGTCCGGCACGGTGATGATGCGAGAAGCGCCCGGCACCGCCACGTCCTTGATCTCGGTCTCGACGCCGACATGGCTGGCCTGAAAGCGCAGGTTGCGCAGCGCCTGCCACTCGATCGACAGCTCGTAGCCATCACGCTGCGAGGTGCCGATGTTGACGACATCGAACGAGTTGTTGGCATTGGCGCCGCGACGCAGTTCGCGCTTCGAGGTGGTGGTGAAGACATCGCCAGACAGCTTCAGCCCGAACGGCAGCCAGGCATTGACACCTGCATCGGCACTTTCGAGCTTGGCCACGCCGAGCGAATCATTGAACGTGGCGCCGGCGCGGTTCTGCGACAGCTCGGTCGCCGCCGCGGTGCGGAAGCCGCCGCCGTAGTTCGAGAAGAACTCGAGTTGCTGGATCGGCGTGAACACAGCGCCGATCTTCGGCGTCAGCGTGCTCTGGTCATGCTGGCCGGAGTTGTTGGCATAGCGGTTGTTGACGACGTCGGTGCCGACGTAATCCCAGCGCAGGCCGCCGACCAGCTTGAAGGTCTTGTGCAGCAGCACCTGCCCCTGCGCGAAGACACCGGCCTGGATCGTTTCCGCTCGCTGATTGCGCGACTGGTTGGCGACGACATCGTCGATGCCGCCCGTGGCCGTGGCGGTGCCGGAGACCACGGTGCCATCGTCGAACTGGCCATCGCTGCCGACGGTCAGCAGCACCCGGTCCCGCCAAAGGTCGTTCGACGTGTGCTGCACGCGCCAGCCGGCGTAATTGCGATCGGACCGCGCGAACGACGCCGGTTCGTAGGTCGGGTCCGCCGGGTTTGGCGAAGCGGTTGGCGTGTTGAACGCGGTGTCGACGAACAGGAATTCGTCGCGGCCGGCATACGCCGTGGCGGTGACGCCGGTCAGGCCTTTCGGGGTGTAGTTGGCGACGAACGTGTAGTAGTCGTTCTTGCCGCGATCGAACTGCGACCCGGCCGTGGCGCTGCGCCGCTCGACCGCCCCGCTGCGCACATCATCGACGCTCAGGAAGCCATTGCCGCGGTAGTCGCGGAAGCTCGCATTGAAGCGCAGGCTCAGGTTGCCGTCGAGCACCGGAAAGGTGAACTTGTTGAAGCTGTTGACGCGCCGGTAATCGCCGCGCGCGCGGTAGCCGTCACGGTCCAGATAATCGAAAGCCACGAACGGCGTGATGCCTTGATGCTCGCGGCCATAGATCGCACTGCCGCTGTAGTTGCCGTACGAGCCGGCCTGCGCCGAGACGCTGGTCTTGTCCTTCGACTTGGTGATGATGTTGATCGCGCCGGACAGGTTGTAGTTGCCGTACAGCGCCGAGAACGGCCCCTTGACGATCTCGATCCGCTCGATCAGTTCCGGCGTCAGCCAGTTGAAATCGACCGCGCCGTGGCGGTTGGCGCCGTTCGGCGCATTGACCGGCACGCCGTCGATGAACACCGCCGCATCGGCGCCGTGGAAGCTCGAAAAGCCGCGGATGCTGATGTCGTCGCCGATGTCGCCGGTCGGGCTCGACGGCCCCAGCGTGATGCCCGGCGTCTGGCGCAGAAGGTCCGTCGCATCGGAAAAAGGCAGGGCCTGAATGCGGTCCCGATCGATCACGTAGGTCTGGCCCGGCAATCCGTCGATCTTGTCGGTCAGCTCGAGCTTGCCGTCGTCGCGCTCGCCGGCCACCGTCACTTCGGACAAGGTGGTGACGGTGGCGACTTCCGTCGCCTTGGGTGCGGCGGGCGTCGTCGTGTTCTGGGCGGCAGCGGGCAGGCTGATGGCAGCCGCGGATGCAGAAGCGACCAAACGCAGTGCCGCCCGGTACCGGGCATCGTCGAATTTTTTCATCAGCAAGTTCCTGGGGGGGGTCGAAGATGGGGCGTGATGCAGACTCAGCGTTCGCGACTACGCCAGCGGGTAGCGGCGCAGGCGCATCAAGCCGACGGTCAGCAGCAACAGCATCGGTAGCAGCAGGCCAGCAATGCTGATCCAGATTCTGCGAACCACGGTTGTGCGGTTCTCGTCGGTCCATTGATAGCGCGGCATCGTCGAGAAATCCGCTTCGGTCAGGCGCGTACGCTCGAATACCTTTGGGACGTAGTAGGCCCGGACTCGCTGATGAAATTGATCAACCTGATTCAGGAAATGCCGATATCGATCCAGACCCGTTCCCGCAATCGCAGTCATGGCGTTATCGACCACCATCGTCGGTGACAGAAATCGAAACCGAGCAGCCAAATCCTGTTGCCGGGCTTGCTGTTGTTCAAATTCTCGGAGCAAGGGCTCGGTGACTTTGATCACGTCGGACTGCACCAGATAGCCGTGAGTCATGAATTCCGGCACATCAACCTTGTCCTGAGTGGTGCGCTCGGGAACCATGTGCTCGTAGTTGTAATCTTCGTGGCGCTCCTTGGCGACGCGGGTTTCATGACGAATCTTGATCGTCATGTCGGTGCGCGAGGGCATCGGATAAACACCACTTACCGCGAGATTCATCAGCACCGGCACGACCAAGGCCAGTACCAGCCAGCTCGCAATCAGCGTCATCGCGTTCGCCGCCGAGGATTTGCCAAGACTGCTGACAGCGACTGCCAGCGCGAACCAGAACAGCCCGTATGCCGCAACCAGCAAGGCCCACAGCGCAAGGTCCGCTGGCGCGCGGTCCAGCTGGCTGCCGGCACGCAACAGCAGCAAGGCCGCCATCGGCAACAGCACGATCAAGCCCATCAGCACCAATGCCCGGAGCGCGACTTTGCCGAGCACCAGCGTATCGATGGAGATCGGATGCGCCAGCACCATGCGCAACGTGCCTTGTTCGCGCTCACTCGAAAAAAGGTTGTAGCTCAACGCAAAAATCAGCAGCGGGAACAGATAGATGATTACAAACGACAAATCCAGATGGCCGCTGAGCAGATGCCAGGGGTTCTGGATGGTGTCGTCGAACATGAAAAAGCTTTTGTTCCGCGTGGTCACCAGGAAGTAGTTCGGAAACAAATCACTCTGACCTAATGCCAACGGTGCCAAGGGTGCCGACGGCATGACGGCATAGCGGCCGCCAAGCTCCGTTCCCATCCATGAGGGATCGTCGGAATTCTGATAGGCATCGCGCTTGATGCTGCCGTCGTACAATCCGCGGAGTTTCACGATCTGCTTCGCGATACGGCTGTCTTCTTCCGCCAGCACCGCGTTCAGCGTCTTGTCATGCAGGGCGGTCTGCGTGAGGCCGTTGAACAGTCCATAGGCGATCAAAAAGGCAAACAAGGCCACGATGATCCACAGGCTGCGATCAGCCCTGAGCAAGCGGAGCTCCTGGCGCATCACGGTCCGCAGGGCAAACAAGGATCGACCGCTTGCAGTCATCGACATGGCCCTAGTCAACCCGCAAACGATGCACAGCGTGCAAGGCCAGCAGGAACGTGCCGGCAAAACCAATTACGAGAATCAGCAAGCTGTGGCCATTTCGCGCAAGCGCCCAGCGCCAGGACGGCGCGCGGTAATGCATCGGTGGCACCGTGGTCCACAGCGCGGGGCCAACCCGGTAGTTGTAGGCTTGGTCACCCGCGTTCTTGACCAGATCGGCATTCATCAACCGCACCATCACCATCCGCTGGTCCTCGGCTGCGACGACGAAATCCTGGTGGTGGGCAAGATCGGTACCGGCCAAGCCCATCGAAAACGCACGCACGGCCAGCATCGGAGCCAACAAGCCGCTGACTTCCAGCACCTGTTGCTGGCTTGCAAAGTGTGCCCACAGACGACCGTAGTGCTGCGCAAAAATCGCGTGATTCAGCTCCTCCTCGATCACCATTTCCGCACCAAATTCTGTGGTCGGCAGTTCGCCATACGTCTTGACCTTGAATGATTCGGTCAGGACTTTCTCGGTGGTTTTCCGGGTATCCGCTTTCAGCGCCGTCATGAATTCGAAGCGCGTCGGCGTAGGATTCAGCAGGCTGGTGAGATCAGACGTGGCTCGAGGAGCCACCATGCAGTTGACGATCCAGATTGCCAGCAGCGCAAGCAACGCAATCCTCGGCGATGACACTCGCGCAGACACCGTCAATACGAGGAACAGGAAGATGCCGAGATACAGCGCGTAACCCACCGTGATCCATGCGAACCGGATCAGAATATCGATACGGACCGCGCTGTCGGCATTGAAGCCGACAGCCGCCAGCATCACGAGCGCTGCCGGAATCAGCAGCAGCGAGACACTGCCTGCGAGGCAAAGGCATTTGCCCCACAACAGCGTTCTGGGGGATACGCCCTCGCACATCACCTGTCGCAAGGTACCGACTTCGCGCTCGCCGGCAAACGCATCGAAACCCAGCACGATGATCAGTAACGGCATGAAGATTTGCAGCACCCAAGCGGCAGAAAATCCGCCGAAGCGTTGCAGGCCGGTGGCATCCTGCGCCGGGCGGAACTGGAAATCGTTCTGCTTGTGCGCTTCCAGCCACAACGTGGAACCGAGGTAGGGGTTCAGCCCGGGATCAACGAGCGCCAATGTCGGCTCGGGCTTGTAGACGTACAAACCGTGATGTGCCGCCGCATGTGGATTCTTAGTACCTTGCGCCAGCCATTCCTCGTAATCTGCACGATCACCTGCTTCGTGCTCGGCTTGTACCGCGCGAGCGTGGCTTACGCCCAGCAGCAGCGCGCTGAACAGCAGCAACAGCACGATGGCACCCGCCCAGTAGAGCCGGCCGTCGCGGCGCAAATCAAGGAAGTCCCTTCGGGCAATGAGACGGATCATGGCAGCCGGAACTCGATGCCGGCAAAAACGGATCGCGTCGGCCCCGGCAGGTAGCGCCGCGAGGCCTGCGAGTTGTTGATGTTCGCGGTCGCTCGAACCGTCGCGGCATAGGCTTCGTCCGTCAGATTTTCGCCTTGCACGAATATCGAATAGCCGGCTCGGCTCTTGTAGCCGATGCGCGCACCGAGAAGGGTATAGGCATCGGCCGACTGGCTATTGGAAAAATCGACAAACGCCCTTGATTTGATATCGAGATTCGGGCCGATATAAAACCCCGACGGGTGCTCGTACAGCAGTTCGACGTTGGCAACATGGTCCGGCAGCAGCGGCAGGCTGTTGCCATCGAGATTGCCGCCGTCGAAGCGGAAGCGGTTGTAGGTGTAGTTCAGCCGTGGGCTCAATTTGTCGCCCGCTGCCAGCAGATTCAGTGGCCACTTCGCGTTGAGGCCCAGCTCGACGCCGCTGTGCGTCGTGTCGCCGTTGCTGTTGAAAAACGACGCCGGATTGTTCTCGTCGCGCTGATCGGTGATCAGTTCATCTTTCACCAGAGCGTGATAGACCGCGACTTCCCAGCCCAGATACTCGGTGACGCCGCGCGCGCCAAGTTCGAAGGTCGTGGCGCGCTGCGCGTTCAGCAGGATCGTATTGCCGTCAGGATCGGTGCTGGTGAAGTTGGCACCGAAACCAGCAATCGGCGGCTCGAAGCTGCGGCTTGCGTTGCCGAATATCTGCGCGCTGTCGATGGCTTTCCAGACCACGCCGATTTTGGGGCTGAAGCCGTAATATTTTTTCTCGTTGCGGCTGGAGGCTGGAAAGAACGACAGCTCCCGGCGAATGGCACGAGCGAGTTGCACACCGGGAACCAGTGACACACGGTCGGTGAGCGGCACTTCGTCGTGGATGAAAAACTCGAGGTTTTCGCCCGCAAGACCGTCCCGGGCATTGACCACGCCATTGCCGTTGAAGCTGCTGGTCGATCGCTCGGTGCCCTTGGTGTACAGCACGCCCCATACCAAGCGGTTGTCGCGCCCGAGCACCGGAACATGCACTTCATCGCGCAGGCTGAAGCCGAAATCGCTGATGTCCTCGCGAAAGATGAACGGCGACGTGAACGGCGAGCCCGGCGCTCGGCCCGGTGCGATCGTGCCGGGCGGCGGGTTCTCGAATCCGTAACCGTTCTGGTCCTGATACCAGGCAGCGAGTTCGATCTGGTCCTGCTCGCGCAATTGCAGCGTGTGTTTCACGGCAAAGCGCTTGTAAGGCGCGCGCAGGTCCGAATCGACCGCACCCGGTGCCTGAATCTGCCGCGGGTCCGCTTCCAGCCCGGGCTTGGTCAGCGCACCGGGAATGCCGACATGGTTCTTCGAGTAGTTGAAGTAGAGGCGAGTCTCCTGCCGCTCGTCCCAGCGGTTGCCGATATTGGCCGACAGGTACGGCGTCTTGGTCGTATCGTCATTGCCGGTGCGGAACCCCTGCGAGTAGATGCCGGACGCCGACACGAAATAGTCGACTCCACCCTCCAGCACCCCGCCGCTGCTGATATACGGACGATAAGAGTCGAAACTGCCGCCGATCAGCCCCACGCGCAGACGTTCCGCCGTATAGCCGGTCGGCGTCAGAAAATTGATGGCGCCGCCAAGGCTTGCGGCACCGTATTCCAAGGCCTGCGCGCCACGATGAACCGCGACATGGCTCAGGTTGACCTGGTCGATCACTTCAACGCTGGCGTAGCCGAACGGCGTGCGGACGATGGGGATGCCATCCTGCAGCAGGCGAACACCGGAAATGATTGCGCCGGCCTGAAGCACGCCCGAGCCTCGAATGGAAATCAGCGCTTCCGGCGTGGTTGATGAAAAGCTTTCGGCATACACGCCCGGCGAGGCATCGAGCACGTCTTCCACGTTTTGCTGCACGTGATCACGAATCTGGTCCTGCCCGATCACGGTAGAGGCACCCGGCACCTTGCGCAGTTCCGCACGTGAATCTTCGGCGGTGGTCCCGGTGATGCTGCGGCCGCGCGTACCGACCACGACCACGTCGTCGAGCCGCACCGACTCGGGCGCGGTTGCAGGCCCTGCCTCCACTGCCGCAGATTTCTGGGTCTCAGTCACAGACGACGGATCATCTGCCGCTGTCGCTTTCCCGTGATGCAGCGTTGCAATACCAACAGCGAACGCACAAAGGCGCAATCCGCCGGAAATCTCGATATTCAAGTACTTTCTTCCCGTAGTTCGACCGACGGCAACGAATCGATGAGCCAATCGCGCGGCATCGGCTCAGTCGCGCATGTGCGCGAGGTACAGCGCTTCCAGATCGGCATGGCCGATGTCGCTGGCGCGCAGGGTCTGGCGCAGCTTGCCGGCGCGCATGATCCCGATCCGGGTGCCGGTTTCGCGGGCGCGGAACAGGTCGTGGGTCGCCATCAGGATCGCCACGCCTTCACCACTCAGGCGGGTCAGCAGCTCGCTGAATTCGTTCGACGCCTTGGGATCGAGTCCGGAGGTCGGCTCGTCCAGCAGCAGTGCCTTGGCGTCCTTGGCCATGGCGATGGCAATGCCGACCTTCTGGCGCATGCCCTTGGAATAGGTGCCGACGCGCTTCTCGGCCGCGCCGTCCGGCAGGCCTGCGGATTTCAGGATGCTGCGCAGCTTCGTCATGCCGAAGTCCTCGCCGGTGGCGAGGCTGGCGAAGAAGCGCAGGTTCTCGAGCCCGGTGAGGTTGCGGTACAGCGTCACCTGTTCCGGGATGTAGGCCACGAACTGCTTGGTTGCGAGCCCGTTCTGGTGGACGTCCAGGCCGTTGATCAGCGCCGCGCCGGAGGTCGGCTCGATGAAATCCAGAAACAGGTTGATGGTCGTGGTCTTGCCGGCACCGTTGGCCCCGAGCAGGCAGAAGATCTCGCCCGGCGCGATCTCCAGATCGAGGCTGTCGAGCGCCGTCTGATCGCCGTATTTCTTGGTCAAGGCTTTGGTTTGCAACACGTTATTTCCCCACACGAAAACGGCGGAAGCCGCGCGCGGCAAGCAGCGCAAGCAGCACGGACGGCAAAGCGAGACCGAGCCAGTCGGCGATCAGGGCCGAGCCGCGCCGCGGTGCCGGCATCACGAACGCCGGAATGCGGTCGAGATCGTCGGCGGTCATCGAGGCACCGGCTTCGATCTTCGGCACGAAGTAGCCGCGAAACGCGGCCTGGTAGTCGCGCACGGCGGCGATGAACTGCTCGGTGCGACTGCGATCGGCCCCGGCCAGCCGGTTCAGGGCCGACTGGAAACTGAGCGCCGGCGACAGGAAGCGCAGGCGCTCGGCCAGCCGCTGCTGTGCGGACAACCGCCGCTCGAAGGCATCGGCGATCGGCGCGACCGCCGCTTCGCTGGCCTGCGCGACCAGCCACGACTTCAGGATCGCCTTCGGGCTGTCGAAGTTGTCGCGTCCGTTGGCATCGCCGCGGATCGGCTGCTCGGCATGCTGCAGGTTGAAATCGCTGACCAGGTTCTCGCCGCCGTTGCGGGCGTTGACCACGGTGGCGCGCAAGCGGTTGGTCAGCTCGGCCCGATCCGGTGGCGGCTGCAGACCCAGCACCAGCAGGTTCAGCAGCGACGGAATCACCAGCACCAGCGCCAGCCACCAGCCGCCGAGCCGCAGGGCATTCGACGACGACGAGCGACCGCGGACATTGACCCAGGCGCTCAGCAGCAGCCAGAACAGGCTGTAGCTGACGATCATCAGGAGCAGCGCGCCGAGATCCCGCCAGGCCGCGGCCGAGGCCGGCACCCCGGCGAACAGCAGTAGGCCGACGACGATCACCGACAGCGCCGGCAGCAGCAGCACGGCCGCGCGCGACAGCAGCTTGGCCAGCACCACCCGCGTCATCGCCACCGGCTGCACCGCGACCAGCGCGAGCGTGCCCTGCTCCAGTTCCGACGACAGCAGGTTGTGGCTGAACGCGAGCAGCAGCAGCGGCAGCACGGCCGTCAGCAGGAACACCAGATCGAAACGGCCGACCGCCAGCGTCGCCGGGTTCTGGGTCGAGGCCCGGGCATCGTCGAACAGGGCGTAGCGGCTGGTGGCAACGCGCATCGTCGCGAGCGCGGGCTGGACCTCGCCGGCATTGCTGGCCATCAGCGCCAGCGGCAGCGATGCCAGGCCCGGCCGGGCATCCGGCGCCAGCGGCGACTTGATCCAGCCGGGGTACCAGCCGGGCTTTTCGCCCAGCGTGGCGCCCTGCCCAGCTTCATAGATTCGCAGGTCCGTCTGGAAGTCCGCCGTGCGCTGTTTCGACTGCGCGGCGGCAAGCGCCACATCGGCCTCGCGGCCCCGCAGCCAGGCCGCGCCGGAAGCCAGCGCGTACAGCGTGGCGGCGGCGAAAATCGCCAAGGCGATCAACAGGCTGCGATCGGCCAGCGCCATGCGGCGCTCATGCCGCAGGAGGATCGACAAGGTCTTCGGCGGCGCCATGCGATGGCTCGAGGCGCTCATCTCAGAGCTCCACCGACGTGCGGCGAATCGCCCACAACGCCAGCCCGAGCGCCGCGCCGGACCACAGCACCAGCAGCGCGAAATCCGGCAGCGTCGGCATCAGGGCGGCCCGCATCGACGGCTCGATGTACTAGAAGCGCGGCACCTTCGCCCACAGCTCCGGGCCGCCGGCGTCGTCGGTCCACTGATCGAGCTTGCCGTTGACCGTGTAGTCGTCGTTGATCAACTGGATCGATTGGCGCCGGTACCGCTCGGCCTGCTCGGTGAAATCGCGCTGCACGGTGAGATCGGTGGCGGCCAGCGCCATCGAGACCGGCTTCACTGCCAGCAGCGGCGTCTGCAGCGCGAAAGCGCGCTGCACCAGCGCCTGCCGCTGGTACTGCTGCCAGAGTTCGCCGTAGCGCCGGTCCATCACCAGCGCGCCGTAGCGCTCGCCTTCCGACAGCGCAATGCCGTCGAAATTGATCGGCAGATCCTCGATCCGGCTGACGCCGTACTGCTTGAACAGCGCAGCCTTGACGCTGCTCAGCCGCGCGTCCTCGGCATCGTGACCACTGATGCCGTTGCGGACGTCGTCGGCCAGCACCTTGCGGAAGCTGGCCACGGTCGGCACCGGTGCGAGGTGGTTGGCGGCGTCCACCGCGAGGCGCGGCAGCAGCAGGCTGGACAGCAGCCAGAAGCCGAGCAGCACGACCAGCGCCTGTCGCGATGACGGCGCCCGCGCCGACACCGCCAGCGTGATGCCGGCGAAGGCGATGAAGTACAGCAGGTAACCGACGCTCATCAGCGCCAGCCGCAGCAGATCGATCGCGCCATGGCCGCTGACCAGCAGCGCCGCCGAACAGATCACGGCCACCGGCACCAGGATCGCCAGCAGGCTCGCGCTCAGGCCCAGCGCCTTGCCGAGCACCAGCGCCCGGCGCGTCACGCCGACACTCAGCAACTGCCGGAACGTGCCGTTCTCGCGTTCACCGCTGAAGCCGGCGAACGCCACGAGAATGATCAGCAGCGGCACCAGCAGCTGCAGCACGAGGGCAGCGGTCAGTTCGCCGAACACCGGCAGCAGCGCGGCATCGTCGGCCGGCCGCGCGCGCGACGGCGTCTGGACATGCGCTTCCAGATACACGGCGCTGCCGGCATACGGGTTGACGCCTTCGTCGACGAACGCCAGCGCTCCCTGTGGCTTGAAGATGTAGCGCCCGAAGTGCGCCGCGCTGTGCGGGTTGAGCTTGCCCTGCGACAGCCAGATGCGCGTGTCTTCCGCCTGCGCGGTCTTGCGCGCCGCGTCGGCCCGGGCCTGATGCTGCAGCCCGACGGCCAGTGCCAGCAGCAGCAGGCCGATCAGGATGGCGCCGGCAAGGCGCACCTGCCCGCCACGCCAGGTGTCGAGGATCTCTCGACGGGCGATGGTGAGGATCACGTTGTGAATCCCCGGTACCGCGTGAAAGGAGTGCCGCCGCCGGCCGCGTCGAACGCGCGTCACGGCTTCGTTCGCACAAGTGCGGACGTGTGAAATTTATATCTTACGTGTGACAAATCAGCGATTGATCGCGATCAGCGGCGTCGCGCCGCATCGGCGCTGCTCGGCGTGGCGCGGCCAGGGCTCGGCGGCGTCCCGTGCAAATCACTGATAACGAAATATTTTTTTGCGCGCCAGATGCCGGGTGCGCGGTCGGTGACCAGGTGATGGCGCCGTCCCAGCGCGATGTCACCGACGGCGGCATCGCGCCGGTGCCTGCCCGTCGGGACGCCGTTCGACGCGTCATTGACCGATGTCGCTGGCGTCAGCGCCCCACCGCAAAACCCGTGTTAAGCGAAGTCACGACATCGTATGATCGGCAGCTCTCCCGACGTGCTGACCGTGCTCATGGCCTGTTTCCGGTTTCTCCGTTCGCGCGCCGCGGTGCGCCGCGACACTTGGCGGCTGCCGTGGCCGGTTGCGGCATTGGCACCAACGCGGGTGCCGCAGATGGTGCTTGCGGCGCTGCTGCTGATTCCGTCGCTGGCCATGGCCCACAGCGGCGCCGGTGGTCTGAACGGCTTCCTCAGCGGCTTCCTGCACCCGGTCTCGGGCCTCGATCACGTCGTCGCCATGGTGGCGGTCGGCATCTGGGGCGCGCAGCTCGGCGCGCCGGCACTCTGGGTGCTGCCGGTGACGTTCCCGGTGGTGATGGCGTTCGGCGGTGTGCTGGGCGTTTACGGCGTGCCGCTGCCGGCCATCGAATACGGCATCGCCGGCTCCGGCATCGTGCTGGGCCTCCTGATCGTCTTCGCCGTGCGCCTGCCGCTGTGGCTGGCCGGCATCGTGGTGGCGATCTTCGCCATCTTCCATGGCTATGCCCATGGCGCGGAACTGCCGTCGTCGATCGATCCGATCTCGTACTCCGGCGGCTTCGTGCTGGCCACCGGCCTGCTGCACCTCGGCGGCATCGCCATCGGCCTGCTCGATCGCTGGAAGGCCGGCGCGCTGTTCATGCGCGCCTGCGGCGCGGGCATCGCGATGGTCGGCTTCCTTTTCCTGCGAGAAGCGCTTGCCTAGCCGCCGCCGAAGCGCGCCGATGGGCTGGCTGAGCCTGCTGCTGGCGCTGCTGCCACTGCACGCGGACGCCCATCTCGGCGGTATCAAGACCGATGATTTCTGGCTTGGCGTGCTGCACCCGCTGACCACGCTGGAGAACGCGCTGGCGATGCTGGCGCTTGGCCTGCTGGCCGGTCAGAACGGGGAAAAGGCCGGGCTCCGGGTGGCTGGCGTCTTCGCGCTGGCGATGACCGCCGGTGCCGTGCTCGGCATGCTCGGGCTCGCCGGAGCCGGGGCGACGTGGGCCAGCCTGCTTTCGCTGATCGTGCTCGGCGGACTGGTGGCGCTGGCCCTGCCACTGCGCCCGTCGCTGCTGATCGGTCTCGCCGTGCTGTGCGGCCTCGCCCATGGCGCGACCAACGGCGTCGAGATCGTGCCCCCGGTCAAGCCCGTGCTGTTCATTTCCGGGCTGACCATCGCCGGCTTCATGGCGACGTTCTACGCCATGTTCGTCATGCTGCACGTCAAGCCATGGTGGCTGCGCATCGGCGTCCGCGTGGCCGGCAGCTGGATTGCGGCGATCGGGCTGCTGGTGACCGCGCTGAACAGTCTCGGCAGGCCGTCCGGCCTGTAGCGCACCGCGCAGCCAGCGCGCGTCAGCCGGCCTTGTCGTCCGGCGTCTCGTGGTCTTCCCACAGGCCTTTCTGCTTCTCGCAGGCCGCACGGCTGCGGATGTCCGGATGGTCGACCGACTTGCCGCTGGCGTCGGCGATGTGACAGTGCAGCTCATGATGTGACCAGTTGCCGCCCTTGGCCTTGCAGTCCGACTTGCGGGTCAGCGACTTGTCGTCGACCGAAACGCCGTCGGCATTCGTCATATGGCAGTGGGCGCTGTGCGCGGCGGCGGAACCGGCGAACAGCAGGGCGATGACGGTCAAGGCAATCTGGGATTTCATCGAGTCTCTCGATCGGATGGCGGGAACGGCCGGACGCCGGCTGTCGCGGATGGCAGCAGTCTGTCGGCGGAAACGGCGATCGGCAATCGGTTGAAGTCAATGCCGATTCGGCGGGTCCTGTGCTGTCGGCCGCCGTTCCCGACGATCACGGCGTTGCCGCCGCGGTCGTCCGGACCCGCGGCCCCGCCGCGACGGGCAGGGCCCGGCCGTGGCTCGGGCGAGCGTCAGAACGCGCTGTAGGTCAGCTGCACGAACAGCAGGTTCGAGGTACCGCCCCGCCCGGCCTCGCGCAGGAACTCGCCCGCCTTGAAATAGGCGTACAGGACCTCGGTCTGGAAGTGCCGGGACTGCCGCCAGACCACGCGCGCGTCGACCTCGTGGCCGAGATAGGTCCCGCTCCGACCACTGGGATCGCGCAGGCCGGTGTTGTTCCAGCGGTCGGTCGCCGAATTCAGCGAATACCAGTTGAAGCCGGCATCGAGCTGCAGATCTCGGGTCGGCGAGATCTCGATCCTCACCTTCGGCGCTTCCAGGTTCTCGAACACGAAATAGTCGTTCTGCGAGAACGGCCGGGCGAAACCAAACAGGCGCTCGAATCGGCCGCTCTGGCTGTCGGTCGGGTTGTCGTCGCCTGACGCGTAGTTGTACGCGGCGCTCAGCCGCGGCTTCCACGGATGGGCGAAGGTGTAGCCGAGTTCGCCGGTGTAGGCCTGAGAGTCCTGCTTGCGCGGACCGTCGTTGCCGCGCTGGCGGTAGAACGAGAAGTCGTAGTCGAAGCCAGTCTTGCCGACGACGCCGTAGCCGCGCACGCCCACGGTGTGGATTTCGCGCTCGATGCCGCTCGGCGCCCGCTCGCCGTCCTGCTTCAGCACCAGATACAGCGGCTGCACGGTGATGATGTTGGAGAACTGGCGGTAGTCGCCGATCACGCCGACCAGCGTGTTGGCCTTGTCGCGGCGATCGAAGCCGTTGTCGTCGCGCAGCACCGGCTGCAGCAGCAGCGCATCGACCTGCCAGGCATCGGACTGCTTGCCGAGGATCGCCCGGATGCCGTCGAAGTTGTTGGTGGTATTGCGGAATTCGTTGCGCGCCAGCAGTCGCCGATCCAGATATTCGAACGCCTGCCGGCCGAATTTCACGCTCAGCTGCTGGTTCGCCGGCCACGACTGCTTGAAGAACAGCTCGCCGTAGAGCTGGATCGGTTCCTGGAGATTGGTATCGCGCACGTCGCGCGCGAAATCGGTGTTGTAGCGCCGCGCATCGCTGAACTCGACGGTGAAGCGCAACGGATCGAACCGGTTCTTCACCGCGAGAAAGGCGCGCGTGCGCAGCAGGAACGGCTGGTCGACGGTGTTGATGCTGCGCCGGAAATCGTTGTCGCGAATCTCGAAACGGGTGCGGTGGTCGAGGCCGATGTCGAGCCAGTCGATGTCGCCGAAGCCGTCGAGCTTGCCAAGCCAGGTCTGGTTCAGCTGCTGCACATACGACGGCGGCTCGCTAACGCGACGGGTGCCGTAGCTGCGGCGTTCGACGTAGTAGTTCCGGCTGTCCGCGTTGGCGACATCGGCCGGAACCGGGTCCGCGGCCCGCACCGTCGCGTACGGCACGCCCGTGGCGGCAATGATCGGCAGACCGACCGCGACAGCGCGCAGCAGGGTGGACTGCCACCGACGTGCCGTGGCCGGACTCAACAGGCGAGTGTTCATCTGCGCGGGACCTGGAAGGGCAGCAGACAATCCCGGCTTTTGCCGCGCGATGCAAGTGCTTGACGCCGGTCGGGCCACCCACCTCCGAAAACGAGCAAGGCCCCTGTCGGGGCCTTGTCGTGACAACGGCGCCGGCCGAAACCGGCGCCTGGTCAGGTGCTGCTGGCTCAGAACTCGGTGCGGAACGTCACGCCGAAGGTCCGCGGATCGCCCGGCTGGCCGACGTAGATGCCAGTGCCACCGAAGCCCGGCGACAGCAGTTCGAGGTATTCCTTGTCGAGCAGGTTGCGCGACCAGAACCACAGGTCCCAGCCGTTGGCGCTGCGGAAGCCGATGCGGGCGTTCACCAGTTCGTAGCCCTCGACGTTAAGCACCGTCGACGGCGTGGCCGATGACGAGAAGCCCGAGCGGTAGCTGACATCGACGCCGAAGAAGAAGTCGCCTTCGCGCTTCAGGAACGAGGTCGGCGTGAAGAACTCGCCGCCAAAGCTGGTCGAGAACTTCGAGATGCCCGGCAGACGCTGGCCGGAAACGTCCTGAATGTCGTTCGGGCGTGCCCGACCGGTGTTTTCCAGCGACAGCGGCGCGTTGGTGAAGCGCACGTACTTGCCGTCGGTGTAGGCCGCCGACACGTAGGTGCTGAAGTGCTGACCGATCCGCGCATTGCCGTCGAACTCGACGCCGCGAACGCGAACCTTGTCGGCATTGGCGAGATAACCGCGCGACGTCGCCGCCGTGTTGTCCTGCACCTGCGCCTGGAAGTCCTTGATGTCGGTGTTGTACAGCGACAGGTTGGCGGTGACGCGGCGGAACGGCCGGGTCTTGATGCCGATTTCGTAGTGCGTCACTTCTTCCGGCGCGACGGTGGCGAGATCGAGGCGCGGCTGGTTGTTGTCGGTCGGCACGCCGGCCGTGTTCAGACCCACGGTCTTGAAGCTGCGCGAGTAGGTGGCGTAGGTATCGACGTTGTCGATCGGGTTGTAGGCGATCGTGATCTGGCCGGACACGTTGGTGTCGTCGATGTCGGCGAAGTAGGTCTGCTGCGGCAACTGGGCCAGCTGCACGGCGCGCAAGGTCGGGTTGTTGCGGGTGTCCTGACCGCCGGTCACCTGCGCGTCGTAGTCGACTTCCTTGCGGTCGTAGTTCAGACGCAGGCCCGGCAGCACGCGAATCTGGTCGGTGAGCTTCCACTCGAGCTGGCCGAACAGCGCGGCGCTGTCGAAGATCGACTTGACGTCGATCTGCTGGGTCAAACCATCCAGCAGCGCGGCGTTGTTGGCGTTCGCGGTGCCCGCCAGCAGGTAGCGCGAGGCCGCCGAACCGAGCGCCGTGGTCTGGCGCGGATTCGACTTGATCGTCTGGCGGAAGCCGAACAGGCCCACCACGTAGTTGATGTCCTTGGTGATGTCGCCGGCGAAGCGGAATTCCTGCGAAATCTGCTGCTGGTACGAGGTTGCGGCCGAGACCGTGTTGACCGGAATGCCGAGGAAGTCACGATCGTTCGACGGGTTCCAGTCCCAGAGGCGGTACGCGCTGATCGAGCTGAACTTGCCGTAGTCGGAGGTCCAGTCGACCGTCACCGAGCCGCCACCGAGGTCCTGATACGAACGGATCGGGGAATCGACGTCGGTGAGGCGGGCGAACGGGTTGAAGCTCGGCGGGGTGTAGTTCAGCGACGCTGCGATCGCGGCGTACTGACGGTTCGCCGCGCGCAGCGTCGGCGTGACGCCGGCGACGACCTGCGTGTAGCCCTCCGGCCGCTGGCTCGTCCAGTCGGCGGACGCGGTGATGGTCACGTCTTCCGAGGCGTTGATCAGGAACTGACCGCGAATGCCGAGGTTGCTGAGGTCGTTCAGATCGTCCTGGGTGCGGACGTTGTAAAGGAAGCCGTCGCGCTGCGTCCCGACGAACGAGATGCGGGCGGCCACGTTGTCCGACAGCGGGCCGGTCAGCGAGGCCTTGGCCTGAATGAACGTGTAGTTGCCGTAGGACAGCTCGACCGTCGAGCCCGGCGTGAAGCTCGGCTTCCTGGTGGTGACGTTGACCGCACCGGCCGTGGTGTTCTTGCCGTACAGCGTGCCCTGCGGGCCGCGCAGCACTTCGATCTGATCGATGTCGATGAAATCCAGCGTGGCGGCGGCCGGACGGGCGTAATAGACACCGTCGATGTACAGGCCGACACCCTGCTCGATGCCGTCGTTGGTCAGGCCGTACGGCGCACCGAGGCCGCGAATGTTCAGGGCCGAGTTGCGCGGGTTGGTCGAGTAGAACTGCACGCTCGGCAGCACTTCCTTCAGGCGGTTGACGTTGAAGCCGCCGATTTCGTTGAGAAAATCGCCACCGATGACCGACACGGCGATCGGCACCTTCTGCACGCTTTCGGTCTTGCGACGCGCGGTGACCTGCACTTCCTCGAGCACGGCCGCGACGCGACTGCCCGACTTGCCGGCCTGCGCCACCTCGGCCTGCGCGACTTCGGACTGGGCCACTTCGGCCTGTGCGACCTCGGTCTGGGCAACATCGGTCAGGGCGACATCGACCGCGGCCACGCCGGCCGATTCGGCGGCGGTGGCCGGTGCGGTGGCATCGGTGGCGGCACCCGCAGCCTGCGCCGAGGCGCCGAACAGGAACAGGGCGCTGATCGAGGCGGCAGTCCCCAACGGCAGGCGACGACGCAGCCGGCGCGGTGCCGCCGAAGTCGGAACATCACGGGAAAGCAGGGTGTCTGGGGTATTCATCGTCTTCGGAGCAGTGAAAAGCCGTTGGAGGTGTCGTGGCGCCAGAGACTACCGATCTTAAAAAGAAAAATTAAATATCCAAAAGCGCTAATAAAAGACGCAGAAAATGCTGAAGGTTTCCTTTTTTATTCGGTTATCGAATAATTGGTCGGACGGCGAATCGGGGGCTTATGTTTCTTTATGCTTCCAGATAATCGAAACAGTCTTTTTTGTTCTAACGCCGTGCCGACGCACTGCCGCCCTGTGTCACTCTGTTATTAATGCGCGCCCGCCACCTGACCCCACCCGCATGAACGTCCGCCCACTGCTGTCACGACTGATCCGCCCCGCGCTCGCCGCCGTTCTCGCGGGTACGGCCGCCGTCGGCCACGCCGATCTGCTCAATGTCAGCTATGACCCGACCCGCGAGCTGTACAAGGCGGTCAACGCCGAGTTCTCGGCCGACTGGAAGGCCAAGTCCGGCAAGGGCACACGGATCCAGACCTCGCATGGCGGGTCCGGCAAACAGGCGCGGTCCGTGATCGACGGCCTCGAAGCCGACGTCGTGACCCTGGCGCTGGCCTACGACATCGATTCGATCGCCGAACGCGCGAAACTGCTGCCGACCAACTGGCAGCAGCGACTGCCGAACAATTCGTCGCCGTACACGTCGACCATCGTGTTCCTGGTGCGCAAGGGCAACCCGAAGAACATCAAGGACTGGGACGACCTGATCAAGCCGGGCATCGCGGTGATCACGCCGAACCCGAAGACGTCCGGTGGCGCGCGCTGGAACTATCTGGCGGCCTGGGGCTACGCGCTGCGCAAGTACGGCAACGACCCGGCCAAGGCCGAGGCCTTCGTCGCCAAGCTGTTCAAGAACGTGCCGGTGCTCGACACCGGTGCCCGCGGATCGACCACCACCTTCGTCCAGCGCGGTCTCGGCGACGTGCTGATCGCGTGGGAAAACGAAGCGTTCCTGTCGGTGGAAGAACTCGGCCCGGACAAGTTCGACATCGTCGCCCCGTCGCTGTCGATCCTGGCCGAACCGCCGGTGGCGCTGGTCGACGTCAATGTCGACAAGCACGGCACCCGCAAGGAAGCCGAGGCCTACCTGCAGTATCTGTACACCCCGGCGGCCCAGAAGCTGATCGCCCGCAACTTCTATCGCCCGTATCGGCCGGAAAACGCCGACCCGGCCGACCTTGCCCGCTTCCCGAAGATCGAGCTGTTCAAGCTGAACGACGTGTTCGGCTCGTGGGCCAAGGTGCAGGCCACCCACTTCGCCGATGGCGGCGTGCTCGACCGGATTCTTGCAAAGTAGCGCGCTGGACCCCGCCGCCGGCGCCAGCGCCGTGCGGCCCGGGCATTTCACGACCTTTCGATTCCCGACACGATGAGCGCCACCGCCACGCTGCCTGCCCGGCGCCCGACGAAGCGAGCCATACCGGGCCTTGGGCCGACGCTGGGCTTTTCGTTGTTCTACCTCGGCCTGATCGTGCTGATTCCGCTGGCCGGGGTCTTCTTCAAGGCCTCCGGCCTCGGTTTCAGCGGCATCTGGCACGTGATCACGTCCGAGCGCGTGCTGGCGGCCCTGCGCCTGAGCTTCGGTGCCGCGCTGATCGCGGCGCTGATCAACGTCGTGTTCGGGTCGATCGTGGCCTGGGTCTTCGTCCGCTATGACTTTGTCGGCAAGCGCCTGTTCGATGCCTTCATCGATCTGCCGTTCGCGCTGCCGACGGCGGTGGCCGGCATCGCGCTGACGGCGCTGTACTCGCCGAACGGCTGGATCGGCGCGCTGGTGGAGCCGCTCGGCATCAAGATCGCGTACACCCCGCTCGGCGTGATCGTGGCGATGACCTTCATCGGCCTGCCGTTCATCGTGCGGACGGTCGAGCCGGTGCTGCGGGAAGTCGACAGGGATCTGGAAGAGGCCGCCGCCACCCTCGGCGCCTGGCGCTGGCAGACGGTGGTCCGGGTGATTGCGCCGGCGGTCTTTCCGTCGGTGGTCACCGGCTTCGCGCTGGCCTTCGCCCGTGCCGTCGGCGAGTACGGCTCGGTGATCTTCATCGCCGGCAACTTTCCGCTGGTGTCGGAAATCGCGCCGCTGCTGATCATCATCAAGCTCGAGGAGTTCGACTATCAGGGCGCCACCGCGGTGGCCGCGACGATGCTGGTGATCTCGTTCGTGCTGCTGCTGATCGTCAACCTGCTGCAGGCGTGGGTGAGGAAGCGCTCGTGAGCGGGCACTGCCCGCTGCGCTTCCGAACGCCCGGCCACGGAAGGCCGGGCCGGTGTCTGGCATATCGGCTCCGTCTCGCCATGGATGGCTATGCAACACATCCAGTTGTGACGAAGTTCGTGAGCGGGCACTGCCCGCTGCGCTTCCGAACGCCCGGCCACGGACGGCCGGGCCGGTGTCCGCCTCATCGGCTTCGCTTCGCCACGGATGGCATTGCACTGCGCGCAAACCTGAGGACGCGCCCGTGAGCCAGATCGAGAACACCACCCCTGCCGGCCCGGCGCCGATCCCGTTCGAGCCGCTGAAACAGACCAATTCCGTGGTGACCGAGGCCACCTGGGTGCGCTGGCTGCTGATCGCGATCGGCGTGGCCTTCCTGAGCCTGTTTCTGATGCTGCCGCTACTGTCGGTGTTCGTCGAAGCGCTGCGCAAGGGCTTGGGGCCACTCTTCGAGGCCTTCGGCGATCCCGACACGCTCGCGGCGATCAGGCTGACGATGCTCGCGGCGGCGATCGCGGTGCCGCTGAACCTCGTGTTCGGGCTGTGCGCGGCCTGGGCGATCACGAAGTTCGAGTTCCGCGGCAAGCAACTGCTGATCACCCTGATCGATCTGCCGTTCTCGGTGTCGCCGGTCGTGGCCGGCCTGATCTACGTGCTGATCTTCGGCGCGCAGGGCTGGGCCCAGCCGTGGTTCGGCGACCACGTCGGCAAGGTGCTGTTCGCCGTCCCCGGCATCGTGCTGGCGACGATCTTCGTGACCTTCCCGTTCGTCGCCCGCGAGCTGATTCCGCTGATGCAGGAACAGGGCACGGAAGACGAGCAGGCGGCGCTGAGTCTGGGTGCCACCGGCTGGCAGACCTTCACCCGGGTGACGCTGCCGAACATCAAATGGGGCCTGCTGTACGGCGTGCTGCTGTGCAACGCTCGCGCGATGGGCGAATTCGGTGCCGTCAGCGTCGTGTCCGGCCACATTCGCGGCCTGACCAACACCATGCCGCTGCACATCGAGATTCTGTACAACGAGTACGAGTTCGTCGCCGCGTTCGCCGTCGCTTCGCTGCTGGCGATGCTGGCGATGGTGACCTTGGCTGCGAAGTCGTTCCTCGAGTGGCGCTATGCCGACCAGCTCGCCGCCTCGCGCCGCCACTGACGCTTCGCACCGCGTCGGCGGAGAATCGCGCAGCACCGTTCTCCGCCGCGTTCCGACTCTTTTTTCGACGCTTCCTGCCTGACCGCCCATGGACATCAAGATTCGCGCCGTTCACAAGCACTACGGCAGCTTCCACGCGCTGCGCGGCATCGATCTCGACATCGAATCCGGCGAACTGCTGGCGCTGCTCGGACCGTCGGGCTCGGGCAAGACCACGCTGCTGCGCGCGATCGCCGGCCTCGAGCCGCTCGATGCCGGTCAGGTGCTGTTCGGCGACATCGATGCCACCTCGCTGACCGTGCAGGAGCGCAAGGTCGGCTTCGTGTTCCAGCAGTACGCGCTGTTCAAGCACATGACGGTGTTCGACAACGTCGCGTTCGGGCTCACCGTGCGTCCGAAAAGCGAGCGGCCGTCGACGTCCGAGATCGCCAAGCGCGTTGGCGACCTGCTGGAGCTGGTACAGCTCGGCGGCCTCGAAAAGCGCTATCCGGCGCAGTTGTCCGGCGGCCAGAAGCAGCGCGTGGCGCTGGCCCGCGCGCTGGCGATCGAGCCGCGCGTGCTGTTGCTCGACGAGCCGTTCGGCGCGCTCGATGCCAAGGTTCGCAAGGACCTGCGGCGCTGGCTGCGCAAGCTGCACCGCGAAACCGGCTACACCACGATCTTCGTCACGCACGATCAGGAAGAAGCGCTGGAACTGGCCGACCGTGTGGTGGTGATGAGCCGCGGCCGGATCGAGCAGGTCGGCTCGACCGATCAGGTCTACGACTATCCGCAGACGCCGTTCGTGTTCGATTTCCTCGGCTCGCCGAACGTGCTGCCGGCGGTCGTGCGCGACGGTCACGTCTACCTCGATGGCGCGACTGCGCCGCTGGACTCGTACAGCGGCACGCTGACTGGCAACGTCGATCTGTATGCCCGTCCGGATGATTTCCGCGTCGTGCATTCGGATCCGGCCGGTCTGGCGGGCACCGTGGTCGAAACCCAGCGCACCGGCGTGCTGATCCGCCTGACGATCGAACTGAAGGCGGGCGGCCACAGCATCGAGATCGAGATTCCGAACCCGGACCCGGAAATGCAGGTCTGGGGTGTCGGCGACACGATCAGCGTGCGGCCCGCGCATTTCAGCGTGTTCGCGGCCGGGACCCCGGCCAACGGCAGCGCCTCGCAGGCTCCGGCCGCGACGACGCCGGGTCTTGGGACCTCCCACACGGTGGTGGAAAGCCGTTCGCGCGGTCGTTGACCGCCAGCCAACGAAAACTTTCATCAAGGACGGCCTGCTGTTTGCTTAGACTTGAGCGAACAGCACGGAGTTGTCAGGGATGGGCAATCAGGCAAGCAAACCGGTGATCGCGATCATCGGCGGCGGCTTCAGCGGCTCGATGATCGCGGTGCATCTGTTGCGAACGGCCGTGACGCCGCTGCGCATCGTGCTGATCGAGCGCCACGACGAACCGGGGCGCGGTGTCGCCTATCGCGATCAGCCGGAATGCCATCTGCTGAACGTGCGCGCCGAGGCCATGAGCGCGTTCCCGGCCGAGCCGGACCATTTCCTGAACTGGCTGAACACCGCGTACAGCCCCTGTCACCCGGTTGGCACCACCGAATTCGTGCCGCGCCGACTGTACGGCGCCTATGTCCAGTCGATTCTCGATCAGGCGCGCAACACCGCGCGCCGTGGCGTCACGCTCGAACAGCGCTCGGACGAAGTGCTGGGCCTGCGTCAGACCGACGCCGGTGCCCGCCTGCGGCTGAAACACGGCGGCTCGCTGAACGTGCAGCAGGTGGTGCTGGCGCTCGGCAATCCGGGGCCGGCCGATCCGCCGATCAGCGATGTCTCGTTCTACGGCAGCCCGCGCTATCAGGGCCATGCCTGGTCGACGCAGGGCCTGCTGTCGATCGAGCGTGACGACGCGGTGCTGCTGATCGGTTCCGGCCTGACCACGCTGGACTGGCTCGCCGCGCTGCGCGACCGCGGTCACCGCGGCCAAGTGCACGTGGTGTCGCGCCGCGGCCTGATGCCGCAGCTGCATCGCACCGCACCGGCCCATCACCTGAGTTTCGACCCGCTGAGCCTGCCGCCGCGCGTATCGCTGCTGCTGAAACGCCTGCGCAGCGAAATCGAGGCCGCCGAGGCGAAAGGTGGCGACTGGCGCGGCGTGATCGACAGCCTGCGCCCGTACACGCAGCGCCTGTGGCAGCGCCTTCCGGCGGACGAGCAGCGCCGCTTCCTGCGCCACGTTCGCCCGTACTGGGAAATCCATCGCCACCGCGCCGCACCGAAGGTCGTCGAGACCGTCTACGAGCTGATGCGCGCCGGCCGCCTGCAGACGATGGCGGCACGCCTGCTCGGCTTCGAGGAAACCGCGGACGGTGTCAATGTGCTGCTGCAGCCGCGCGGCACCGAAAAGCTCGTGACCCGCACCGTGCAGCGCGTGATCAACTGCACCGGCCCGGAATCGAACTACCGCCGTCTGAACCATCCGCTGGTACGCGACCTGCGCGAACAGGGGCTGATCGAGGCCGACGTCCTCGGCCTCGGCCTGAACACCGACGATCACGGCGCGCTGCGCGCCGTTTCCGGGGACATCTCGCGCTGGCTGTACACGCTGGGGCCGTCACGCAAGGGCCAGCTCTGGGAAACCACTGCCGTGCCGGAAATCCGCGTGCAGGCACAGGCGCTGGCGCACCGGATGCTGGCGGAACTGCCGAGCGTCACCGTGGACCGCGCCGTACGGAAGCTGGAGCTGCGGTCGCAGCCTTAGATGAGCAAAGAACTTCAAGAACCGCTGAAGGATCTCTCCCAAGTCGTAGCAGCGAGTCCCATACAGAAGTTTCTGACTTCGTCCCTAGCGAGTTCGCATGCGGAGCTCCTCGCACTCAGATTGCATGGTGGCGTTCCCATCAACGTCCGCCAGCTATTCGAAACTGCGAAAAACGTCTCCTTGTATTCTTGGTTTGTCTATCGATTTCATCAAGTCGCCGAGTTAATAGGGTTCGCAGCTCTCGAAATGGCCCTTCGTCATCGCGCGGGTTACGTTGAGTTCGATGGAGATCGGCCAGCTCCGCCAACTCTTTCAAAGCTTTTACGGCGGGCGCAGAAGGAAAATTGGATCGAAAACGCACGCTTCCCGTCCTTAAGCGCGAGAGCATTCGAGCGCGCGCGCGAGAACATATTTTTCGAAGAAATGGCAGTGGGCTCGCCTGATGAACAACGCGAACTTCGGACTCCAACTGGAGCTGACGTAGATCAGGCACTGAGTGAACTGGATATCGTCCGCGGTCTTGTTGAATCTGCGCCAAAGATAAGAAACACCTTGGCGCACGGCTCATCAGTTTTAAGCCCACGAAGCATCAAAACCTTGCTTACGATCAGTGAAACTATTAACCAGCTTTTCGAGGAGCCCCCGCCTTAGGGCGCGTCGTGCCGCGCGACATAAAATTTGACATCGCTGACGGCAATGCTTCAGGTCAGCGTCGCACGGGATGGTCCCGTCCGATACAAGCATCGCATTGCATGACAGTCCGGGCTCAGCACTCGGTGCCTCAGGGGGCATCCTTTTCAGATGTGCTGTCGATGGGCTTCGCGTCGGCGCAACCCAACCCACAAAAGGTCGGCGCATCCGCGAGCGACTTACACGGTGCGCCGATTGGGCCGACGCACCTTATGCAAGTTAGACTTCCGGACGCATCTGCGGAAAAAGCAGCACGTCCCGGATCGACGGCGAGTCGGTCAGGAACATGACCAGACGGTCGATGCCGATGCCGACACCGGCCGTCGGTGGCAGACCGTATTCGAGGGCGCGGATGTAGTCCGCGTCGTAGTGCATCGCCTCGATGTCGCCGGCGTCCTTGGCTTCAACCTGCTTCCTGAAGCGTTCGGCCTGATCGTCCGGGTCGTTCAGCTCGGAGAAGCCGTTGGCGACTTCGCGACCGCCGACGAAGAACTCGAAACGATCGGTGACGTCCGGGTTGCTGTCGGAACGACGCGCCAGCGGCGAGACCTCGGTCGGGTATTCGGTGATGAACGTCGGCTGGATCAGATTGCCTTCGACGGTCTTCTCAAACAGCTCGGTCAGCAGCTTGCCGGGACCCATGTCCGGCTTCACCGGCACGTGCAGCGCACGGCAGGCATCGGCGAGGTATTCGCGATCGGCGAGGCGGCTGCGGTCGAGGTCCGGATTGCGCTCAGCCACGGCGTCGGTCATCGACACACGGCGGAACGGCTGCGACAGGTCGAATTCGACGCCCTGATAGGTCAGCCGCGTAGTGCCGAGCGTGGCGCGGGCCGATTCGCGGATCAGCGCTTCCACCAGATCCATCGCCTCAATGTAGTCGGCGTAGGCCTGATAGAACTCCAGCATCGTGAATTCGGGGTTGTGCCGGGTGCTCAGACCTTCGTTGCGGAAGTTGCGATTGATCTCGTAGACCCGCTCGAAGCCGCCGACGACCAGCCGCTTGAGGTACAGCTCCGGCGCGATTCGCAGGAACAGGTCGCGGTCGAGCGCGTTGTGATGGGTCACGAACGGCCGCGCGGTGGCGCCGCCGGCGATGGGCTGCAGCATCGGCGTCTCGACTTCGACGAAGCCCAGCGCATCGAGATGCGCACGGATCGTGCGCACGGTTCCGGCGCGAATCTGGAACGTGCGCCGCACCTCCGGATTGACGATCAGATCGACATAGCGCTGGCGGTAGCGAATCTCTGTGTCGGTGAGCCCGGCCCACTTCTCCGGCAGCGGCCGCACGGTCTTGACCAGCAGTTCGATCGCATCGGCCTTCACCGACAGCTCGCCGGTCTTGGTCCGGAACATCGTGCCGGCCACGCCGATGATGTCGCCGACGTCCCAGGTCTTGAACTCGGCATAGCGTTCGGAGCCGACGGCGTCGGTCTGCACGAACGCCTGGACGCGGCCGCTCATGTCCTGAATCTGGGCAAAGCTGGCCTTGCCCATCACGCGCTTCGCGATCAGGCGGCCGGCGAGCACATGACGGCTGCTTGCCGCTTCGACCTCGGCGGTTTCAGCCAGCGCACCGTAGCGCTGGTGCAGGTCATCGGCCAGCGTGTCGCGGCGGTAGCCGTTCGGAAACGCCTGACCGGCCGCGCGGAGCTTTTCGAGCTTTTCGCGACGCGTCGCAATCACATGGTTTTCTTCCGCCCGGTCATGCCCGGTCGGGAGATTCTCGTCCTGCGGCTTCTGGTCGTCGGTCATGGGTTTTGAGGCGTAAGGCGTAAGGCGGGAGGCGGGAGGCGAAAACGCGGGGCGATAGGCGCGAAGGGCGACCGGCTCAAGCGTTGAGCGGCTCTTCCGCCTCACGCCTCACGCCTCACGAGCGAAGCGACTCAGAGCCCGGACTTCAGGCTCGCTTCGATGTACGGATCAAGATGCCCGTCGAGGACTTTCTGCGTATCGGCGATTTCGACGCCGGTGCGCAGGTCCTTGATCCGGGACTGGTCGAGCACGTACGAACGGATCTGGTGACCCCATTCGATGTCACTCTTGGCGTCCTCGACTTTCTGCTTTTCGGCGTTGCGTTTCTGCATTTCCTGATCGAACAGCCGTGAACGCAACATTTTCATCGCGGCGTCGCGATTCTTGTGCTGGCTGCGCTGGGTCTGGCAGGCCACGATGATGCCGGACGGCACATGCGTGATGCGGATCGCCGATTCGGTCTTGTTGACGTGCTGACCGCCCGCACCGGACGAACGGAAGGTGTCGACCTTCAGATCGGCCGGGTTGATGTCGATCTCGATCTTGTCGTCGATTTCGGGCGACACGTAAACGCCGGCGAAGCTCGTGTGGCGGCGGTTGCCGGAATCGAACGGCGACTTGCGGACCAGACGGTGCACGCCGGTTTCGGTACGCAGCCAGCCGTAGGCGTACGGCCCTTCGATCTGCAGCGCGGCCGACTTGATGCCGGCGACGTCGCCATCGCTCAGTTCCAGCAGTTCGACCTTGAAGCCCTTGCCTTCGGCCCAGCGCGTGTACATGCGCAGCAGCATCGAGGCCCAGTCCTGCGCTTCGGTGCCGCCGGCGCCGGCCTGGATGTCGAGGAAAGCGTTGTTCGCATCGGCCTCGCCAGCGAACATGCGCTTGAATTCCATGTCCTCGGCGCTGGCGCGGAAACTGTCGACTTCCTTGGCGATCGACGCGACAGTGCCCTCATCGCCCTCGTCAGCCGCCATCAGCAGCAGTTCGAGCGCATCGGCAAGGCCGGACGTGGCCTTGTCGATCGGCTCCAGAATCTGTTCGAGCGCGCCGCGCTCCTTGCCAAGTGCCTGGGCCCGCTCCGGGTTGTCCCAGACGTCGTTCTGTTCGAGTTCCTTGATGACTTCGTCGAGGCGCTCGCGCTTGACATCGTAGTCAAAGATAGCCCCGCAGGGCGTCGAAACGCGCCTGCAGGGCTGTGATCTCGCTCTTGATCGGATTGATTTCCACGATGAAACCGGGAAGTTGAGGGGCGCGCAGTATAGTCAAGGGCGCGCAGGCGGTCATTTTCAGGTTTTCGTGCCGCAGGCCCTTGACCGGCCGGATGTCTGGCCCTTGCCGCTTGAACAGTTGTCCGCCATGCGAGGCGCGTGATAAAAACCGCTTCGCGAAAAAGTCGCGGCACGGCCGTGTGCGGCACCGCCTTCCTACAAAATCGTCAACAAAATCGCAGGGGACCCGATGAACAACTTCCGCATCCGACCCTATGGCCTGCTGCTGGTCGCCATGGGTACGGGGGTGACTGCCACCGCCGCCAACGCTGATGCTGGCGACCGTCGCTTCTACGTCGCGCCGCTGGGTTCCTACACCATCGCCGACAAGCATCGGGGCGGCGACAACGGCTACGGCGGCAGCATTGCCGTCGGCAAGCGCTTCACCGACGCGCTGGAACTCGAACTGCTCGGCTTCTACACCAACTACCCGTCGAAGGGCAGCGTGCCGGACGCGCGCCTGTACGGCGCCGGCGGTGCCGCAAACCTGTTCCCGTTCTCGTCGTCGCCGATCTTCGGCGGCCTGCACTTCCACCTCGGCGTGGCGCGTGGTCAGGGCAAGGATTCGCCGGGCCTGCGTCCGGACTACACCAGCACCGTGTTCGACGCCGGCATCGGCTACGACTTCGTGCTGACCAGTTCGTCGTTCGGTCCGTTCGCACCGGGCATCGCGCTGCGCGCGCAGGCGCTGTATCGCCATGACGCCCACGGCACCGACCAGGTCGGTACCGGTGATAACCAGTACTTCCAGGATGTGGTGTTCAACCTGGGCTTCCGCATTCCGCTCGGCGGCCGCAGCTCGCCGGCTCCGGTCGCGCCAGCCGAGGAAGTCGCCGTCGTGCCGGTCGAGGAAGCGCCGGCTGAAGCCGCACCGGAAGCCCCCGCCGCCGCTCCGCCGTGCGAGCCGCCGGTTCCGGGCCAGCCAATCAACCTCGACGGCTGCAAGGAAGGCGACACCATCGTGCTCCGTGGCGTGAACTTCGAGTTCAACAAGGCCAACCTGACGCTGAACGCGAAGGCGCTGCTCGATCCGGTGGCCGATGCGCTGATCGCGCGTCCGGGCATCAAGGTCGAAGTCGACGGCCACACCGACTCCAAGGGCAGCGATGCCTACAACCAGAAGCTGTCCGATGCCCGCGCCGCGTCGGTCATGCAGTATCTGGTGAGCCGCGGTGTCGAGGCCGGCCGCCTGACCAGCAAGGGCTTCGGCGAATCGAAGCCGATTGCCGACAACGCCACCGACGAAGGCCGCGAAATCAATCGTCGCGTCGAACTGACGATCACCGACGACGGCAGCGCCGCGGCGGCTCCGGAAGCGGCTGCCGAGGCGGCGCCGGCTGAACCGGCGG
>FRDC01003902.1_pt1 | contig 41512 bp, 47 predicted proteins | sample 1106171 | NCBI WGS metagenome assembly FRDC01 (sample SAMEA3930566, study PRJEB13176) | freshwater metagenome | biome: Drinking water system; feature: drinking water; material: water | place: Singapore | collected 2014-12-20 | reverse complement strand
TTGCATATGTCTATTATTAATCGAAAAGCGTCTCAAATTTCAACAATGATTTTTTTGTTTTTTCAAATTGAGACAAATTTTTAGAATAAATATTTTCTGCGTAACTCATAGAAGTCATTGAAAATTCCGAAAAGTAAGAATGCGCGCACGCCTATTTGTCGCTATAACAGCGGCATCTACTTTTATTTCATGCAGTAACTCTACAACCGTGGTTACTACATCTGGCAGAGTTAGCCCTACTTATCAAGGCCCCTCAGAAGCTGCCTATGGCGCGCCAACAACTTACACCTCTGGATATGTCACAATCTCGGGCACAGCGACTTACAATGCCAGACAAGTTTTTACCACTGGCCTTGGTGGATTAGGATCGGCCGATCCAAACTACGCCACCGTAGCTCAACGAGCACTTAATAAACCTATTCGCTATGCTGAAGTGCGCGTCACTAATTCTGCAGGCACTCTTGTTCAAGCCACTGAAACCTTAGCCGACGGAACTTTTTCTTTTAGGGTCCCACAAATCAGCGGTAACTACACGGTCTCTGTCAATTCACGCGGTGATAACAACTATATCAAAGCCAGTATTTTGAACAGCCCCGAGTACAATGCCTACTACAGCATCACACAATCCTTTTCTGGAGCAGCAACAGCGAACATTGGCACCATGACAGCAGCGGCCGACGGCGATGTGATCGGCGGTGCTTTTAATATCTTCTTCGACCAATTTGTTGAGGCCAACGATTACTTAAGAGCTCAAGCAGGTAGCTGCGGCACAACTTTTACTGGATGCACAAACTTCACTGTTGCCCCAAAAGTAAGCGCTTATTGGACAAAAGGATTCAATCCAGGAAGCTATTACGATAGCGGGCCAGTCAGTTTCTATGTGCGTGGCTATTCTCGTATTTTTATTCTTGGTGGAGTGAACGGCAACGTCAGCACATCAGACACCGATCATTTTGACAACTCTGTCATCATTCATGAATACGGCCACTATTTAGAAGATGCTTACTTTGAATCATCCTCACCAGGTGGTGCGCACAACGGTGATAAAATTATCGATCCTCGCTTAGCATTCAGCGAAGGCTGGGGTAACTTTTTACAAGCAGCTGTACGTAATGATCCAACCTATCAAGATACCTCTGGTAACATTGATGGAACAACGGCATTGGCTTTCAACGTCAATCTTGAAACTGCTGATCGTGACGTTCCAAATGCCACCCCATGGGCCGGCGAAGGAAACTTCCGTGAGTTTTCTATTGCTCGATTGTTCTGGGATGCCATTGACAGTGCTGCCGACACAGCGAACAGCGCAACAGACAATATCTCAAGCGGATTCGAGCAGCTTTGGGCCGCTTTAACAAAAAGCACCAACGGCCTTAACAATCCAAACATCGCTTTTCATAACGTAGGCCATGTGCACTTAGGGCAAATCTGGCTACAAAACAATTCAACTGGTACAAACTGGAGTGATCTACGCACTATCGAGCAACATGAAGGCAGCACTCGTGACTACGCACAGTACGTAACGACGGGCTCTTGCTCGGACTACACACTCACTCCGGCAAACTCAGGTGGTAGCTCGTTCAGCACATCAGACTTGTTCAGAAACAATAAGTTCTATCATTTGAAAATCACATCCACTACGGCGGCAACGATTCAGCTTCGCTATCAAGATGCTGACTTAAGCGGAACTTTAGCTGACTTGGATTTATATCTTTATAACTCTACAGCTCGCTATGGGGTCTCTACCGATATCATTTCTTCAAGCTATGCCGATGCTGGACTAGTTACAAACGTTCAAACCGAAACAGTGTCAGCAACATTGTCTCCGGGCAATTATCTTATCAATGTCATGGTTTACACAGGAATTTCAATTGGTGGATCTGTCACTTATCAACTTTTAATAAACGGGAATACATTATGTCCAACGACAATACCGTAAAAAAATTCAGTTTACGCCAACCGCTTCTTTTAGTTTTTGGTATGATGGCCATTAGCTATGTAAGTGTAGTTGAAGACGGGACAATGCCATATCGAGATATCGCCATGGTTAAACCAATTAGCAAAATGGATACCCTAAAGCCTATTCATAAACATGAACTTCATAAACATATGCACAAACTTCGTGGCCCAATGTCAGTTCAATGGAACTTAATCGGTGAACAACCCGTTGCCTCTGGTGACACTTTCGAACTTGAAGCCACATTCACCACGGACGAATACCTTGAAACAGTTAAGGCTCAGCTGGTGATACCACCAGGAGTGCAATTGATCCAAGGTTCAAAAAATTTCGAAGTCGGTCAGCTAAAAACAGATGAACCGCAAAAAATACGCTTTGTTTTCAAGCAAAACTCAACACGCAACGAACAAATACACCTTGTTGCCACCGGATCAAAGGGTCATATAAAGTTCTCAGACACAACTCAATTTAATACTCTGCTTGAACCCGTGATCAAAAAAGAAAAAGAAACACTGCTCAGAAACTCTATGCAGGATGACGCCAATCTAGATAAGGTTCACTTTTAATAAGAAGCTTCAGGGATAACAACGATCTGGTCGTTATCAAGTTCGTAACGCAAAATATTTTGAATAGCATCCAAAGTTCCCATCATTGAACTTGGACATCCACCACAAGCTCCCTGATAAGTGATACGCAATTCGTTGTTTGTGAAACTAAGAACATCCAAATCACCACCATCTGCCTGTAAACCAGGGCGAATCGTGCGATCTAAAATTTCTTGAATCTTTTCAATCACAGGATCGTCGCTTTTCACACGATCTGTTTTAATCACTTTCGCTTGAGTCTGTTGAAAATCAGGATTGTGGATCGCACCCCTGGTTCTTAAAACAGCTTCGACCTGAGTGGCCAACTGCTCATCCGTCAAACCACCCTCATGAGTGACCGTAACAGTGTTCTGAAAGAGATAAACCTGCTTCATTCCAATGATGGCAAAAAGATCTCTAACCAATGGCACTTCTTCTGCCTCAATGGGATTATAAAAGGTTGCTTTCTCTTCACGGGTTAAAGGAATATTCAAAATAAACTTAAACGCATAAGGATTTGGCGTCGCTTGTTTACGAATTAAAATATCCTTGCTCTCAATAGTAGGCGTACTCATAACAACAACTCCCTTGCCTTATTAAGACCTTTTACAAGTGCAGAAAAATCCGAAGCCTCGTTATAAACAGAAAATGAAGCTCTTACTGTTCCCGTCGTACCAAGAGCTTTCATCAAAGGCTGACAACAATGATGACCGGCTCTGACAGCGATACCCATTTCATCAAGCACAGTGGACACATCTGATGAGTGAGCATCGCCCAAACTAAATGACAAAATATTTACACGTGGTGAAAAATCGCCAATGATTTTTAAATCCTGAACCGATGATAACGCTTCATAAGCAGAATCCATTAATTTCTTTTCATGACTTTGAATCCAAGAAAAACCTGTCTCTTTCACCCACTCAAGAGCGGCACCCAAGCCCATGATATCACCAATAGACGGAGTGCCCGCTTCAAAGCGATAAGGTGGCGCCAAGAAAGTCACCCCTTTCGTTGTCACCTGATCAATCATCGATCCACCACCTTGAAACGGAGGCATAGACTCAAGCAAATCATAACGTCCATAAAGAGCACCAACACCTGTTGGCGCAAACAACTTATGACCAGAAAAAACTAAAAAATCCACAGACCATTCGTTGACCTTGATTGGTTCAATCGAAACCAATTGGGCCGCATCAAGCACAGTCACAGCACCAGCCGCTTTTGCTTTTTTAAAAATGCTTTCAAACGGAGTGCGATACCCAAGAACATTAGACAATCCCGTCATTGCCACAATTTTTGCGCCCTTAAACAACTGATCTAAATTACTAAGATCCAATTCGCCAGTTTGCTTAATTGGAATAAATCGAATTTCTAAATTCTTTTTTTGTGCAATGATCTGCCAAGGAACAATATTTGAGTGATGTTCAAGTTCCGTTAGAACGATGGCATCACCAGCTTTTAAAAAATGGTCTGCATAAGAGTATGCTAATAAATTAATAGACTCTGTCGTCCCTCGAGTAAAAACAATTTCTTCAGAGCGGTTTGCCCCTAAGAAATCAGCCACCTGTTGACGAACTTTTTCATAGCGCTCTGTTGCTTGAAAGCTAAACCAATGCGCCCCTCTATGAACATTGGACACTTCTTTCCCGTAGTACGCCGATAAACGCTCAATCACTGATGTTGGCTTTAGCGTTGTCGCTGCACTATCTAAATAAATCCAAGGCATTGATTTAGACTGCAGTTTTAACTGAGGAAACTGATCACGAACAGACATTCGCAATCCTTTCACTTAAAGTATTGCCAGCTTTTGACATCATTGAATTTTCTAAATTTGAAAATAACGATAATGCAAAAGCTTCAGCTAAAAATTTTCTGCCCTCAAATTCTGTCAAACCACGAGATTGTAAGTAGAACAACTCATCTTCATTCATAAAACCAGTTGCAGAACCATGGGCAGCCTTCACATTATCCGACAACACTTCAAGCTCTGGTTGATTTAAAGCTTGTGCTTTACGGCTAAGTAATAAGTTTTGGTTACGCTGAAAAGCATCTACTTCAGTAATACCTTCAGCGATATGAATCCGGCCTATAAAGTGATTCTTCGCTTGTCCATTCAGCAGGCACTTTACTAGCTGAGACGTTTTTGTGTAACTGCTGTTCATATAAGAGTTGGCCCAAACACGGTGTTTTTGTTCGTTGGTACCAAGCTGCAAAACTTTAAGATCAGAAAAACTGTATTCGCCATTTTGCTTAAAATGATAATCACATTCAGACCAAGCAGAGCCACCTGTTACATGATAGATCTTCAACTGAGCCGCTTCAGCCAACTCTGCGCTTAAGTTAAAGATGTTGATATTCTCTTTGCTTTGGTTTTGTACGACAAAAATCTCGAGTTCAGAATGCTCTGCTAATTTAATATGTGCCAGTAAAGACAAAACACTTTGCGCACTTTGCATCTCGGCACGAGAAAAATGCAAAAACAAACGAGCCTTACGAGATTTTTCCACAAAGATTTCAACAAAGGCTGACGCCACTTGAGGGCTATCACCTTTTGGCTCAGTTAAAACAATATCCTGAGATTGTTCAAAATAGCTGTTGTCTTCAATTCTTAAAGACCAACAAGCACTGATCTGTCCAGCAGCCCATTTCGCCGCTGTTGATAGCTCTTTAAAAACAGAAAGATCCGCTTCCGAAATACTTTTCAAGTTTTTCGGTCCCGATAAGACTGGCTTTACAGTTTTCCAGTTTACTTTCTGAATATTTTGAAAGAGTTCTTTTTCCACATTAACTCCAATAATTTAGTGCAATACCAAGTCGTAGCCGTGTTTCTCAAGTTCTAAAGCCAATGTGCGATCGCCTGTCTTCACAATTCTTCCATCAGCCAAAACATGAATTACATCAGGAACAATAAAATCCAATAGACGTTGATAGTGAGTGATCAAAAGCATCGATCGATCAGGGCTTCTTAACTTATTCACCGCATCGGCTACCACTTTTAATGAATCGATATCAAGACCTGAATCTGTTTCATCTAAAATCGCTAAACGCGGCTGCAAAACAGACATCTGCAAAATTTCGTTGCGTTTCTTTTCACCACCCGAGAATCCTTCATTCACTCCACGATAAAGAAAATCAGGATTGAGTTTTACAGAGTCCAATTTGCTTTCAACAAATTTTAAAAAATCTTTTTCATTCATTTCTTCAGTGCCATGATGTTTACAGATGGCATTGTAAGAAAAACGAAGAAAGTTGATATTCGACACGCCAGGAATCTCAACGGGATACTGATACGCCAAGAAAACCCCTTCTTTGGCTCTTTCATCTGGCGCCATATCCAATAAATTCTTTTTATCAAACTGCACTTCATACTTAATATCGCCGCCTGTTACTTTGTAATCAGGATGACCAGCAATAATTTTTGACAAAGAACTTTTGCCTGATCCATTCGGACCCATGATGGCATGAATCTCGCCTGGCTTGATTTCAAGATTCAACCCTTTAAGAACCTCTTTGCCATCAATTTCTGCTTTTAAGTCGTTAATCCACAACATTTCTCACCTCTAACCAATGCTATTTTCTAATTTCATTTCAACTAACTTCACCGCTTCCACAGAAAATTCGAGTGGAAGCTGTTTGAAGACCTCACGGCAAAAACCATTCACCAAAAGAGAAACTGCTTCTTCATGAGTCAAGCCACGAGATTGCAAATAAAGAATTTGATCACCACTGATTCGTGAAGTGGTGGCTTCATGCTCAACGATGGCCGAACTGTTTTTGATATCCAAAACCGGGAATGTATTCGCACGGGACTGACTACCAACCAACATTGAATCGCACTGAGAAAAGTTACGAGCATTCTCTGCCGTTGGCATGATCTTCACTAAGCCGCGATAGCTGTTGATTGATCCATCCGTAGAAATTCCTTTAGATAAAATTGTACTCTTGGTATTTTTACCCACATGAATCATCTTGGTTCCCGTATCAGCTTGCATTTTATCGTGAGTCACTGCCACAGAGTAAAATGCACCGACGGAATCATCGCCTTGCAGAATGCAACTTGGATACTTCCAAGTAATTGACGAACCAGCTTCAACTTGCGTCCAAGAAATTTTAGAGCGACGACCTACGCACTTCCCACGTTTCGTTACAAAGTTATAAATCCCGCCACGACCTTGTTTGTCACCGGCATACCAATTTTGAACTGTCGAATAACGAATTTCAGCGTCATCTAAAGCAACAAGTTCAACAACAGCAGCATGCAATTGATTTGAATCGCGCATCGGCGCTGTACAGCCTTCAAGATAATTAACGAAACTCCCCTCATCTGCGATCAACAAAGTTCTTTCAAATTGACCTGACTCCTGGGCATTGATGCGGAAATAAGTGGATAAATCCAAAGGACAGCGCACTCCCTTAGGAATGTAACAAAACGATCCATCCGTAAAAACCGCTGCATTCAACGCCGCAAAGAAGTTATCCGTTGTCGGAACAACTGTGCCTAAATATTTTTTTACTAACTCAGGATGCTCTTTTACGGCCTCAGAGAATGAACAAAAGATCACCCCGTACTTTTTCAAAACATCTTGATTGGTTGTCCCAACAGAAACTGAATCAAACACGGCATCAATGGCCACACCTGAAATTCGTTTTTGTTCTGATAGTGGAATACCAAGGCGCTCGAAAGTGCGAAGCAGCTCTGGATCCAATTGATCTAAAGTTTTTGGTTTTTCATTTGGCGCAGTCGCTGTCGACTTTGGTGCCGAATAATAAACAATGTCTTGATAGTTGATGGGTTCATAATTCAAAGCCGCCCAATGTGGCTCTGTCATCTTCTGCCATTGACGAAAAGCTTTTAAACGATAATCAAGCAGCCACTCGGGCTCTTGCTTCTTCGCTGAAATTTGACGAATCACATCTTCGTTTAAGCCTTTGCCTAAAGAGTCCGCTTCAATCTCAGTAGAAAATCCATATTTGTATTCAGTGGAGTTCACACCACACTCCTTAACTTCAGAAGTTCAGCCACTTTAAGATCACGATAAAATTCATTTAATTTTTTATTGAGCATTTCAACAGGCGATAAAATATTGCAGGAGTTGTGTAACTCACAGGCATTGTTGTCATTTAAACACTTTGCCACCGTCACGGGACCCTCAATCATTTCCATAAGCTCAAGAACAGAAACACGCTGAAGATCACGAACAATGTTGTACCCACCTTGAGGACCTTGTTCCGAACGAAGCAAATCATTTTGCGCTAAAGCGCGCATCACCTGAGCGACCACATCGAATGATCCTCCCGTGTGCAAAGAGACTTCTTTGGCTGAGGTTAGCTCTCCCGGTCGTTTATGGGCCATCAACTTCAGCGCCATAAGGGCATATTCTGTCTTTCTGTTCAGCTTGTTCATGCTTGACTTTTCTACAGAGAAACGAAATGAAAGTGAAGTGAAAACCAGTTAAATACGACTTTTTTTATCGTATTTGTTGGTTTTCTGTGGTTTTTTAAGTTTTGAAAGAATCTTGTAACTACAAGAGGTTAAATTTGCGACATGCAGTATCCCGTATAGCCCTAATTTCATTCACCGTAGTATTTACGATCACATTGATCATATTTATGCTCCGCACGATAACGGGCCAAAACCCTGTGATTGACCCCCCTCATCCCTGGTACAAAGACCAGGTTTGGATCATCACTCCATGGAATTGCGAAGAGCCCCCCGTCCAAGGCGCTATCAGCCTGATCAAAATCGAACCCAAAAATGAAACCGATTGGCAGATTCTTTGTAAAGATGGACCCCAAGATCTTATTCAAACTATCAAAAAGTTTTCGCTTAAAAAAATTATGTTTAGTATTCAGACCCCAGAGGGCCCAGCAGCTCAGTCATTAAGCGAATACATGAAAAAGTTGGATACTCCCGTAGAAGTTGCAGTGCGAGCATCCATTGCCGGAGTTGGCAGAGAACTTCGCAAACTTCGTCCCGACTGGATTTTTGCATTTGATTCGGCCTTGGCACTGCAATTTCACACACTCAATCAGGCTTTTCTCGAAACATGGGCTAGCCTTTGGGCTGACTTTTGGATTGAAGATGCCTCATTAAGTCGCTCATTTGTTCTGAAGGATCGTGCGCGAGCCGAAATCATCAGGCGAAATAAAAAAATCATCGCTGTTGATGAAAACACAAATGAATGGCCCAAAGATGCAAAAGGCATTTTGACCACTCGTCCCACTTATTGGCTCGATCGCTCGCGTTGATTAGCCTGATAAGACAGACTTCTAATCTGTCTTTTAAAGGAGTGATCTCGTGGAGCATTTTGGTGTATGGCATGCAATTTCGTCGGCTCACATAGTTGTTCAATTCACACTGCTACTACTTATTGCGATGTCTGTTTTTTCATGGGCTATCATCGTTCAAAAACGAAAACAATTTCGCTTGATCAGTGAAGCCAATGCTCCCTTTGAAGAAAAGTTTTGGAAAGCCTCGGCCCTTGACGACATTCAACATGATTTGAAACATCATCCAAACAGCAATTTGGCCAATGTCTTTCATGATGGCTACGCCGAACTTAAAAAAATTGCCGAGTCTCCGCTAAACAAAAAACACGCCGGCTCGTCGCCCATGCTTTCTGGTATCGACAATCTCGAACGCTCTTTAGCTAAGTCTATTGATAATCAAGTTTCTGTTCTTGAATCGCGCCTTAACTTTCTAGCCACTGTCGGCAACATCGGTCCCTTCGTTGGACTGTTTGGTACGGTTTGGGGGATTATGACTGCCTTTCAAAAAATCGGTGCGACAGGAATGGCCAGTCTTGGGGTTGTTGCTCCAGGTATTTCTGAGGCATTGATTGCAACGGCGGTTGGTCTTTTAGCTGCCATCCCAGCATCTGCTGCTTACAACTATTACGTCACTGAACTTAAAAAATTTGAAGTGCAGCTTAAAAACTTTTCTTTTGATTTTCTAAACATCGCCAAAAGAAATTTCTTTAAGGAAGACTAAATGGGAATGTCATCACCACAAAGAAGCTCTCGCGTTGTCATAAGCGAAATCAACGTCACTCCCTTTGTTGACGTCATGCTTGTGCTTCTTATTATCTTCATGGTCACAGCACCGATGATGCAACAAGGTCTCGAGGTTCAGCTTCCCGAAACTGAAAACTCAGGTGTCTCCACCAAAGAAGAACCATTTATTCTTATCATCACGAAGGACAAACGCTTGAAAGCCGGCAGTGCCGATCTTTCGATAAACAATTTGAAAACAAAATTAAAAGCAATTTTTGCGAGTAGAAAAAATAAACAAATTTATTTACAGGCCGATAAACGTGTTGAGTACGGATTTGTTGCTGAAGTGATGGCAGAAGTACGCGGCGCTGGGCTGTACAACATTGGGCTTATTACTATTCCAAAAGTAGGACAATGATCAAAAACTTAACTCAAGATCAGGTCTTTTTTAAATACGTTTCAATTTCAGTGGCTGGCCACATCGCCCTCGTTTTATTTTTTGCCCTGAAGGGCGCATTCTACAATGCAGACCCCATCCTCATTCAAAAAGCAATTCACGTCGACCTTGTTGGACTACCTGATAAATATGAGCCCGAACAAGTTGCAGAAGCTGTAAAAACCAGTGAATCGACAAAAAAACCAGAGCCCGCAAAGGCCGAGCCTCCTAGCAAAAGTAAAGCAGCTGAAGCCGCCAAGCCAAGCATCAATTTAAACTCAAAAAAGAAAGAAGACCTGGCCAACAAACAAAAGAAGGCCATGAGCAAATTAAAAGCCATGGATGCTCTTGAAAAAATCGAATCAGAAGTGCAAGCCGAAGCTGCCAAAAAGCAAAAGCCAATTAAAGGCGTAGCCGTTTCTAGCGGAGATTCACTGACTGGACTCGACCGCATTGAATATGAAAGGTATTTTGGAGAAGTAGAGCAGCATCTAAAGCAAAATTGGACGCTGCCCTCATGGATGATGGAATTGGATGTGCGAGCTCAAGCCCTTGTTCAAATTGATGACAAGGGCTATGTCACGATGAAAAAATTAATCACGGCTTCAGGAAATCCTGATTTTGATGAAAAGGTTCTTGAATCCATTGATCGCTCGTCACCCTTTCCGGCACCACCAGATCGTTTAGTGGGAGTTTTAAAGAATCGCGGAATTGTTTTTAATTTTCCAAAGTAGATAGGAAGGCTCTATGAAAAAAATAAATTTATTTTTAATAATGTTTTCTCTGGTTTTTGGCTTTCAGTGTGCACAAGCAGAAGATATCTACATTGATGTTGGACAAGCCCAAGTTAAAAAAAGTCTGTTGGCACTTACCCCTATTCATTATTTAGGCGCACAGAAAACCAACAAAGCTCATTTAGAAATTGGTGAAAGTCTTTACNNTACAAAGTTTTGGCTAATGACTTAGCCGTTTCTGGTTTTTTCACCATCATATCGCCAGACGCCTATCTTGAAGATGTTGCAAAAGTTGGATTGAGACCAGCTCCAGGTGAAAGCAATGGCTTTAGTTTTGATAAATGGAAACCTCTTGGTGCGGACTTTTTAATTCGCTCTGGTTATCAAATTGTTGATAACAAAATTATGTTTGAAACTTATTTGTACCACGTACCTCAAGCAAAACTTGTTTTCGGACGCACTTATGAGGGCAGTCTAAAAACGGCACGCAAAATTGCCCACACCTATGCAAATGACATTCTAAAAGCATTAACTGGAAAAAAAGGCATGTTCTTAACTCGTGTTACAGCGACAAGACAAGATGGTTTTAAAAAACCAAAAGAGGTTTATGTTTTAGATTGGGATGGACAAAATCAAGATAAGATCACAAGTCATATGTCCATTTCTGTATCACCAACCTGGTCACCAAATGGACAAGAGATTGCCTACACTTCTTTTTCTTATCACCCAAAAAGTAAAACTCGTAACAGTGACTTGTATGTTTTCAATCTAAAAGACAGCAAACGCTTTCTTGTTTCTTACCGTAAAGGATTAAACAACGGCGCGGCTTACTATCCAGATGGAAAAAATTTACTTCTCACTCTTTCTGTTAGAGGAAATCCTGATCTTTATAAAATGTCAGCGGACGGTAGCTCTCTTGTACAACTAACCAACGGACCCAATGGCGCACTGAATGTTGAAGGTGCTGTGTCTCCGGATGGAAATAAAATCGCTTTTGCATCCGATCGCGGCGGAAATGCTTCGATCTATGTCATGAATGTCGATGGCACAGGCGTTGAAAGAAAAATTTCAATTGGCAAATACAATGCGAGCCCTGCGTGGTCACCTGACGGAAAGAAAATTGCCTTTGCCGGACAAGAAGCCGGGGCCTTCGACATCTTTGTTATGGATGCTGATGGTAAGGACAAAGGACTTAAGCGCTTAACTTCAGCTTATAAGCCAAATGGCAAACGTGCGAATAACGAAAGTCCATCTTGGTCGCCTGATGGCCGACACATTATGTTTGTCAGCGACCGCACAGGAACAAATCAAATTTATGTAATCAACCCAGATGGGACAAATGAAAGAAGAATCACTTTTGACAGCTTTACTTGGGATAAACCCAAGTGGTCGCCTTTCTTGGATTAAGAGCCAAGATGATTTTCTGCGTGCTTCACCTGGCGCGCAGAGAATGGTTGCTTACCTAGAAAGATCCGATCCTCAAAGCCTTTATTCTCAAAGATATCTCGCATGGCTTGAATGCGCCTACGTTACCTATGCAAAAAAAGATCAAGCCCAAGCTGTTTGTCGCTGGTGGAGTGAACAAACCGATAAACTTTTAATCCAAGCCTGGAATCAATTTGGCTTACAGCATGAACCCGTGGCTCTGTTTGCTCTTGGTAAATTGGGAGCACAAGAACTCAATTTAAGTTCAGATGTGGATCTTATGCTGGTCTCTGATTCAGCACCAACTAACGAAATGATTAAAAAAGTCCGACTATGGAAAAACTTTCTTGAAGAGTTATCCGAGAATGGATGGCTATTTCGCGTGGACTTGGATTTACGACCTGGTGGCTCGAAAAGCCCTCTGGTCACTTCTTTACAGCAGTTTCAAGATTACTATTGGAGTTACGGTGAAAGCTGGGAGCGCCTTGCTTTAATTCGCCTTCGACCTTTAAGCGGGCCAGAAACAATTCAAAAAGAAGTTTCCGATCTAAGGCTTCGCTTTTCTTTCCCCAAGTATCACTATAAAAATGTGGTGGACGACTTACTTAGTCTTAGAAAAAAAATATTTGAGAACAATCAAAAAAAACAAAAAGACTCTATCCATCTTAAGTTACAACCAGGCGGCATTCGCGATATCGAATTGTGCGTGCATGCCATGCAAACCTTGCTTGGCGGCAGGCAAAACGAATTACAAACATTTTCCACCGAGGATGTATTTTATAAGTTCAATAAACCTGATTTTTTAAAACTAAGAGAGTTTTACTGGCAACTCCGCCAATACGAAAATCAAGTTCAGGCTGTCGATGATCAACAAAAACATGACATTGACTACAAGGACTTACCAAACGGTTGGTCATGGCCAAAAGAAGCCGACTTATTGAAATTAATGAATGCGTCTGAACAACTTGTTTTAAAGATTTTAAAACCTTCTGATGAAGCCACGATTCAAATCGTACCACCCCGTCGAATTGATCAAGAAACTCTGGACGAAATTTGGCCTCGATTGTCGAGCCTTGCTGAACTTCACTCAAAGGCTGGACAACAATGTCTCAAAGATTTTGTGGATCAGCTGGACGAGTACCAAGGCTCTCCTAACCATGCGTTGCTGTTGATCCTCGAATTATTTAAATCTTTTCGCTCTCATAAAGAGTATTTTCAGGTTTTTTCGTCTCAACAAAATTTAATTCGGGATTTAGTGAACTTATTTATTCATGCGCCACGCCTAGGTCATTACCTTGCAAGGCGCCCCGACCTTTTTGATGATTTCTTGCAAAGCAAGCACAATGCAGTAAAACCTCAGTCCGGAATAAATCTGGTCGATAAAAAAATGGTTTTTGAGGCTATTTATGCTCAAGAATTTATTAAAAATAAAGATGTCGTTGCAACCACAATTAAAATCTCTGATCTTGCTGATGATCTTTTAACTGAATTACTAGAGCGAAATTCAAAGAATATCCAGTTCGTAGCTTTAGGAAAATGGGGTGGCCAAGAACTTGGCTTTCGATCAGACATCGATTTTATTTTCTTATCCGACTCGCCAAGCACGGCGAATAAAGAAGCACGTGCTTTTATTTCACAGTTAACTGGCAACACATCTTCAGGAAAACTTTTTGATCTTGATCTAAGACTAAGGCCCTCTGGGCAATCCGGTCCGGTTCTTGTCACAAGTAAAGCATGGCTGGATTATATTGAAAACGCGGCCCCTCCTTGGCAACGACAGGCTTATTTAAAATCTCGAGTCATTGGAAAATCGATCGATTTTAAGAAAACAAAAATATCAAAGTTAACTGCTGATGATATTGTCGAATTAAAGCGCATTCACAAACAATTGTGTGAGCAAAATTTTATGCCAGAAGAAGTGGGCGTGGACTTAAAGTATCATCCTGGAGGACTGCTTTCGATTGAGTTTTTCACTCAATGGTATTTTTTAAGTAAAACTAAGTGGCCAAAGCATGCTGACACCCTAAGACAGCTACAAGAAATGGGCTCGTCTAACGAAATTGAGCATCTACAAAAAAATTATCTTGAGCTGAGAAAAATTGAACAGTATTTAAAACTCAACGCAGACCAAAGCACCGCTAAATTAAAGTGGAGCAGCCTTTATTACAGTAACCTCTGTTTATGGCTTGAGCAGAGCAGCGAATCTTTCAAAGACACCCTGCTAGAGACGCTGCGAGACAATCAAAAAATTATCCAATCCCTTGACCCTCTATAAAAAATAAACAACATTCATGACATGAAACACATCTTTATTGCTCTTTCTTTTTTATTCATAACAGCCACCCCTCATGCTGAAGAACCCAAAAAAGAAATTAAGACAAACACCACTAAAGTTAAAAAATCGAAGTCAAAAGAAACTAAAACAGCCAAAAAAGGAAAACACATGTTCGCTCTATTAAAAATCAAACAAAACAATGAACCACTTGGAACTATTAAGATTGAGCTTTTTGATAAGAAAACTCCAAAGACTGTCCAAAACTTCGTTGACTTAGCGACCGGAAAAAAAACGGGCAAGCCTTTTTATGATGGAGTGATTTTTCATCGCGTGATTCCTAATTTTATGATTCAAGGCGGAGACCCTAAGGGTGATGGAACTGGTGGACCAGGTTATAAATTTGCTGATGAAATTGTAAGTGACCTGAAGCACGATGGCCCAGGTGTTGTGGCTATGGCCAATGCTGGCCCTAACACTAACGGCAGCCAATTTTTTATTACTGTAGCTAGCGCCCCACATCTTGATGGCGGCTACACCATCTTCGGTAAAGTTGTTGAAGGAATGGCGACTGTTAATAAAATTGTAGAAACACCTCGAAATGGACGCGATAAACCAAATGTCGACGTGATTATGGAAAAAGTTGAAATCGTTAACGAGTAATCAAAGATCGATATCTTCAGTTAAAAATACAATCTCAATACGCTCTGCATTTTGACCTTGGCGACTAGAAAACGGTCGCTGAGGGCCAAAAGACAAAGAAACAAACTGGTCTGGTTTTAACTCTGCTTTGTGACCAAGCATCCATTTTACCAATGAAGATGAACGAAGGGCACCAAGCTCCCAACTTCTTGAGTGACCTTCAATAAGCATGCGCTTTTGTAAGTGTGCTGCCAAATCAGTCACTTTTTTCATTGTTCCTTCAACATCTTTACGAATACTTGCGCGGTTGTTGTCAAAAACTGTTTCTGCATTCAAAACTAAACGCACACCATTGTTGTCAGCGTCCATAGATAAAAAGTATTTCTTCTTCTCTTCGGCAGTGAATTTCTCATCTATAATTTTAGAAATTTGATCTTCAACCTCAGCTGATAATGGATTTTTCATACTATCCGTTTTAATAGGCTGAATGATCGCAGCATCGCCCACAGGGTCAGCACCTTGTGCTGGCGACTGCTCGCCGCCGCCGGGACCACCAATCACGGCGACCTTCATCACAAATTTCTTAATGGACTCTTGAAGCTTTTCCATTTTCTGAACGTCACTACTAGATGTGGCATACAACACCGCAAAAAATGCAAACATAAGGGTCATAAAATCAGCGTACGAAACAAGCCAACGCTCGTTCCCCGTACCATGTTCTTCTTCTTTGTGTTTTCTTTTTGACATTCTTACTTCCGCAAATAGCTTTTCATTTTTTGTTCAACAACAAAAGGATTCATTCCCGAAATAATTGAGTGAGCTCCTTCTAAAATCATTTCATGAGTTTCAATATCATAACGAACGCCTTCTTTTAGGCGATTCGCTATAGGAATGAAAATAATATTGGCACTGGCGACTCCGTAGATCGTAGCAACAAACGCAACAGCAATACCTTGTCCTAATGCTGATGTGTCGGTCACATTGGCCATCACATGAATCAAACCAAGAACGGCACCAATAATTCCTATCGTTGGGGCAAATCCACCAGCATCCATCCAAACCTTCGAAGCCTTCATATCGAAAGACTCTTTGGCTTCAAGATCGGCCGCAAACATTTTTCTCATAATTTCAGGGTCCACTCCATCAACAACGAAGCGAAAAACTGATTTCATAAATGGATGGGTCATTTTTTCTAATTGTGGCTCAAGAGCCAAAATTGAATCACGACGCACAAGCTGAGCCAAATTTGAGATTTGTGTCGCAACCGCTTTGCGATCTTCTTCATCCGAACTGCCAAATAAAGATGGCAATGCGCGAATGGCTTTTTCAACATCGGACCAGCGATGCGAAACAATCACTGCCCCTAAAGTTCCACCAAACACAATCAAAGCTGCGGTGAATTGAAAGAGCGCGCCAATATGACCGCCTTCCAATAAATTACCCAATACAATAGCACCTAGACCGACGAACATCCCGATGAAAACACTAAACTTCATGAAAACTCCTTCGATGCACTCATTAATATGTTTCTCTATAGAGCATTTCCTGGCAATCTGTTTCGTAGAAATTATGAAGACACTTGTCACTGGTGCCACAGGTTTTTTAGGTCAATGGTTAGCCCTTCAACTTCTTGAAGAAGGCCATGAGGTTTCACTTTTAGTGCGAAACCCCTCTAAATTGACGGAGAGTTTAAAAAAAGCTCATCATATTGCTATTGGTGACATCAATGATCCAAGTTCTTTGCAAAAAGCATTTCAAAATCAGGATATAGTTTTTCATTTAGCAGGCTTAATCGCGTACAAACGATCTGAACGCCCCGCCATGGAACAAGTGAACGTGGTGGGAACACAAAACGTTGTTGATGCTTGTTTAAACACAGGAGTTCGCAGACTTGTCCACATGAGCTCTGTGGCTGCTGTTGGCGCGAGTTTTGATGGAAAAAATCTTTTAAATGAAGACTCCCCTTACAACTTACACAAACTCGATCTCGGTTATTTTGAAACAAAACGAAAAGCTGAAGAGATCGTCATTCATGCTTGCAAACATAAAAACCTTGATGCCGTCATGCTGAACCCCTCCAATATCTATGGTGCTGGCGATGCTGAAAAAGGCTCGCGTAAGACTCAAATTAAAGTGGCCAAAGGAAAATTTCCTTTTTATCCCGTGGGTGGCTGCAGTGTGATTCGCGTGGAAGATGCTGTACAGGCGACTATCAAGGCGGCTCATGTTGGTAAAAAAGGTGAACGTTATATTTTATCAGGCGAAAATATCACTATTCAGCAGTTGTTCGAGAAAATTGCAAAAGCTGGCGGGGCTCAACCTCCAAAGATTAAACTCAATCGCTTTATGGCCCTGCAGTTGGGATTTCTTGGAGATATGATGGAGCTGTTTGGCCTCAAGGGTCCAATCAGTACAGAAAATGCTTGGACTTCGACTCTTTATCACTGGTTTGACAATAGCAAAGCGAAAGCGCAATTGGGTTTTAATCCTATGGCCGCCGACGTTGCGATTGAAAATAGCGTTCGCTGGATGCGAGACAAAGGATTGTTATCATGATTTTTCTAAGGGGCGCCGCTGGACTTATCGTATCACTTGTCGTGTTATTCTTTCTAAGCGTTCAGATTTTTCATTGGATTATCCCTGACGTTACAAAGATGCGCGGCTGTATTCACACCAGCATGTACAATGTCGATCTCTGCGAGAAGAACAATAATTATGTTAAACTAGAAAACATCTCTCAACATTTACAAAACGCCATTATCTCTTCTGAAGATGCGGCCTTTTACAGCCATAAAGGTTTTGATTGGCATGAGATTCAAAATAGTTTTCAAGAGAATCTTGAATCTGGGAAAGCTAAACGTGGTGGCTCAACTATTACACAGCAACTTGCTAAGAATGTCTTTTTAAGCCAAGAGAAATCTTATTGGCGCAAAATCAAAGAAGCTTATTTGACCTATCAAATCGAAAAACATTTTTCAAAAAAAGAGATTTTAGAAAAATACCTGAACGTTGTTGAATTTGCCCCCAATATTTATGGAGTCAAAGCTGCAGCAGAACATTATTTTCATAAAGCCCCGGCACAGTTGAACGTACTGGAAGCCACATTCTTAGCCTTCTTACTGCCAAATCCGAAATCGCACTCTTCAAGCTTCACTAAGGGTCAGCTGACCCCTTACGCAAAACAAAGAATGCAGGTTTTGCTAAAAAGACTGTTGGTATTTAAAAAGATTGATGAGGCCACCTACGAATCATCTCTTGCAAATCTTGGCAATTTTCCTTGGCGAAATTTTACCAGCAGTCCTGCTCTTAGTAATTCAGATGTACCTGTGACAGAAGAGCAAATGGATAGCTTAGAAAAACAAGAGTCTCCATCAGAAGATTTTGATCCGAACTACACGCCACCAAGCTTTGAAGAAGATCAGCCATGACCACCCATTAAGAAGGCTTCTTCACTGGTGTCTTCTTGTTGGGTTTGCGAAAGTGTCCCAAAATATTCATAAATGTTATTTAAAACTTCAGCCTTATCATTGATACGAAAAATATTTTTGCGAAATTGTGAAGAGCTTGGATAGCCCGCTGAAAACCACATCGAAAATTTCTTCATTTGCAAAAGCACAAGACGTTCTTCGTAAAATCCAGAAAAGTGCTCGTAAAGCTTTTCAAGAACTTTGGTAAAATTCTTTTCGATTACCAAATTTTCGCCATTGTACAACGCCACCGCTTCTTTGAAGATCCATGGATTTTTTAAACAACCACGGCCGATCATCACGCCATCGCAACCGCTTTCTTGTAAGCGTGAAAGAGCTTTTTTAGCTGAATGAATGTCACCGTTACCAATAACAGGAACAGGGCTGTTTAACTTTACGTCTTTGATAAAATCCCAGTCAGCAAGACCAGAATATCCTTGAGCACGAGTGCGGCCATGAATGGCAACCCACTCAACACCCTCTTCTTTGGCAATGCGAGTGACCTCATGGGAGTTTTTCGAATTTTCATCCCAACCTGTACGAACTTTGATCGTTAACGGAATTTGAATCGCAGATTTCACAGCATGAACCACTTGGCGAAGACTATTTAAATCACGCAAACAGGCAGAGCCCGCACCCTTTTTGACCACTTTCGGGACAGGACAACCAAAATTAATATCCACGAAGTCAGCGCCCTGATCTTGAATGTATTTAGCCGCATCGGCCATGTGTTCAAGGTTCTCACCGAAGATCTGTACTCCGATAGGACGCTGATCTTCTGTGAAAGACATCAACTTTTTTGTTTTATCGCTGCTGTATCTTAAACCCGTGGCCGATACCAACTCGGTCACCACAACACCTGCGCCCATCTCGCGCATAAAAGAACGAAATGGTTGATCCGTAATGCCCGCCATCGGTGCCAATACAAATGGATTCTTTTTAAGGTGATCGGTTAGCGATAATTTCATTTATGGACTTCTTTACCCGAGAATAGCATAGAATTCAAATAAGTGGTGCCACCGATCCCTACTAACTTAGACTTCAGTTCAATTTTAGAGTCGTGCCCACAGAACAAAGCCCATAAGCCTAGTTAAACCAAACCATGAGAAGCTGTACGATCTTTAGAGCTAGCAAAACTAGTCTTAGGATCTGTACAAGCCATCTCATTGACTGCCGAAACAATAACAACGGTTTAGGGTTTTTATTGTCCGACATTGTGTCCTCCTTTCGGATAAAAGGAGAAGCCTCTGTCAGCATATACCGGGATCGGCAGCGCCGATCTTGGAGTATGCAATCACCAATCCAAAATAATTCAATATTAAAAAAAACTATCACTACTCTAGTTATTAACTATTTTTCATTGGCCACTCTGTTTGTTATTTTTTATTCTGAAACACGGAGGTTTTATGAAAGGTATCATAGCACTATCATTGCTGTTAATCAGTTCGCTTGCTTCAGCAAGCACTCAACAACAAAAAAATAAAGAAGTGGTTCGTAATTTTTATGAATTGGCTTTTAATCAGCATAAACCCGCAGAAGCAATGAAGCTCTATGTGGGAAACAAATACATCCAGCACAACCCATTTGCTGGTGACGGAAAACAAGCCTTTATTACTTTTTTTGAAGAGTATTTTAAAAAGAATAAAGAAACTTCTATTTCAATTAAACGATTGATTGCCGAAGATGATCTCGTGGTGATTCATGTCCATTCAAAAGGCAATAAGACCGAGCGCGGGCGTGCTGTAATGGATATTTTCCGTCTTGAAGATGGCAAAATTGTAGAGCACTGGGATGTAGTGCAAGTTATTCCTGAAAAATCAGCAAATACCAACACCATGTTTTGATCTTATTCTACGACCTTGATTGTTTTTCCATTGAAAGTCACCGTTTGACCGGCGCGGATCTTTTTACCGCGCTGAGTTTCAACTTGGCCGTCGACTTTCACTTTTCCAGAGGTGATCGCGACTTTGGCTTCACCTCCGCTATCAATCAGATCTGTTACTTTTAACAAAGATTGAAGAGTAATGAATTCTTCGCCTTCTAAATTAAATTCCATTCTTTACCTCTCAATGCTTAAATAACTTTATGCGAATCAGACAAATGGGCTTTTCATCAAGACTTGTAGCACATAGGCATCTTCTGACACTAGAAACCCTCAAATTTATTGTCGAATTTCTAGAAGATGGCAATGCCAAAGGGGCGGCTTTACGCTCTGGTATCCCAGAAACCTATGCTTCTCGCCAAGGACAGTGGCTTAAAAAGCTACCTATTGTTCAGAAAGCTTTAGAAACTGAATTGGATGACAGAGATATGCGGCAACTGCAAAAAGCCCTTATTGAAATTGAAGAACGTATGCAGCATTGTCGATCCATTTTAGGCCTTGGTGATACGTAATTTGCTTTATATTTGACCAACTCAACAAATTAAATTTATAACCTTATTTATGAATATACTTTTCTTTTTTATTCTATTTTTGACTCCGAATCTAAACGCCGCCGACAACAAGTATCATTGTGAATGCGTGATCTCGATGCCTGAAACAGCTGATTCTTGCGGAATGGTTTCTTTAAAAGGCACTGCCGTTCTTGCCGATGGCACCGTCATTGAAGCCCAAGATTGGTATTGGTTCGGTGGAATTAAGCCTAACTCGAATTGCTTCTTCCTCACTGAAGAAGCCGCTAAGACAAGCTGCGCAGAAAACATTGAATACAAGCGCCAGCAAAATATTTGTTATTAAGGTATCTTTACATTCATAAAGTCACATGTTAGTCGCAATAAAAGAGGGGACAACGTGAAGGCTTTATTGATTTTACTTTCGTTTATTGTTGTAAGCTGCGCACATGCAGCCAATCTTGAAGAAAAACTTCAGCACCAGTGGTCTTTGTACAGTGAAGCCCAAAAAGCATTGCTCACTCAAGTGCAAAAGACATCTTTACCACCAACCGAAAGATCCATTTCAAGGGATGATTGGGAAAAGATCTTGGCACCAAAAACTGAGTTTGCTTTTACCGAACAAAATTTCAAAGACTTAAAACAATCTCAAAAACAAAGAATCGAAGCCGCTTATCAAAAAGCATTAAAAGATTCTGTGATCAATTTAGATAAAGTAAGATCGCAAAAACAAGCCAAGGCTTTTTGTGCCGATCTTCCAAAGGGTGGGTTGCTTCACATTCACGCCGGCGGAACGTTGGATCAGCAAACCGTTCATGATTTACTGAAAACTCAAAATACCACCTTACAAATTCCTGTACTCTTACAACATTTCGAAAATCCAAATAGCGGAGCCATTCTCTACGCTGATGAAATGGTTTGGCTAAGAAATCATCAAAATGTTGCTACTTACTTGGCCCTCACACCAATCGATCAGCAAAGCTTTGCACAATTCTATATGTTGCCACCGGGCAAGCACCCTTTTCCACGCTTTGAAGCTATTTTTGCCTTTTTGTCTCTGATCGCCACCAATGTTTCAGATTATGAAAAAATCTTTTTGGATTTTGCTAAACGTGCTCATGAACAAAAAGTGATCTACATCGAATTTCGAGAAGTCATATACAGCAGCTTCGAACCTATTCTTAAAAAAATCGAAAAAGACTACGGCATTATTACGAATGTGAATCACGCTTTCATTCGAACAATGAGCGTCGACACGCTCGCACAAAAAACACAGGATTTTCTAACAAAACCTATTCCCTCTTGGGTTGTGGGCATTGATTTACTTGCCAATGAAGATGGAAACTCGGCCCTTGATAAAGGCCAACTGCCTTATGGTGGAGTGCTCTTTTCTAACCAAGTAGGAAAAATTAAAACTCTGCGCAGAACCATGCACGCCGGTGAAATCGGCGACATTAGAAATGTTCGCGACGCCATTATTATGGGAGTTGAACGTCTTGGTCATGGGGTGAATCTTGCAAAAGATCCTGTGACACTCGAGTATGCTGCTCGCCACGAAATACCAGTTGAAGTGAATTTGTCGAGCAACTTGCAGCTAACCGATGTGCAAGATATCGCCACTCACCCCTTCTTAGATTTCTTACGTTTAGGTTTGCGAGTCAGTTTAAGTACAGACGACGAAGGTATCTTTAACACCGATATCAATCATGAGTGCGAACTCGCCATCAATCAAAGCGATGTGACTTATGCAGAACTTAAACAGATGTCGATCAACTCGATCGAGACATCCTTTGCCTCAAACACGGACAAGAAGAAACTAAGAACGAAGCTCGATAAGTCTTTAACTGAATTTGAAAAGCGCTGGGGAAAATTCAATTGAACCTTGCTCCTGTGGAGCGTTCAATTGAATGGTGGCCGGGGACGGAATTGAACCGCCGACACAAGGATTTTCAGTCCTCTGCTCTACCGACTGAGCTACCCGGCCACTTGTATGAAAAAGCGAACCTGAAGAATTACGGTTTCACCAATAATCTGTCAAACTCCAATTGCCTGAAGCTTTGCATCATTAGCCCAGAGCTTGCTCTAAATCTCTCTTTAGATCGTCGAAGTTTTCAATACCAACGCTAAATCGAACCAAATTGTCTAAAATACCGAGTTTTTTTCTATTTTCTACAGGGATACTCGCATGAGTCATAATAGCAGGATGCTCGATCAGGGATTCAACCCCACCCAAACTCTCTGCCAACGAAAACACCTGCACTTTTTCTAAGAACCTACGAGCCACACTCAAATCACCTTTTAAATGAGCAGTGATCATCCCGCCAAAGCCATGCATTTGTCTTTTTGCTAATTCATGCTGAGGATGGGATTTCAATCCCGGATAAATGACCTTTTCAACTTTAGGGTGCTTCTCAAGAAGTTCAGCAATGCCTTTCGCATTTTCTTCATGCGTGCGCATACGCACCCCTAAAGTTTTTAAACTACGAAGTGCCAAGAAAGAGTCCATTGGTGAGGCAATCGGTCCAATGGCATTGCTCATAAAGAAAAGTTTTTCTCTTAAGTCTTCACGAGACGTCACAATCGCGCCACCCACCATATCACTATGACCACCAATGTATTTTGTTGCCGAATGCACAACTAAATCTGCACCAAGCTCTAATGGTCTTTGAAAGAATGGACTCATAAAAGTGTTATCAACTGCCAAAAGGATATTTTTGGCCTTCGTGATTTTTGCCACGGCCTCAATATCAGAAATTTTAAGCATTGGATTGGTTGGAGTTTCTAACCACACAAGCTTTGTGTTTGACTTAATCGCCTTTTCGACATTGGCGGCATTTGTTGTATCAACGTAATCAAACTCTAACCCGTAGTTTTTTAAAACTTTATCAAAGAGGCGAAAACTTCCACCGTAAAGGTCGTCTCCCGCAACAACATGATCTCCAGCCTTTAATAAACTTCCAATGATCATTGTGGCCGAGCAACCTGAAGCAAAGGCAAAACCAAACTTGCCGCTTTCTAAATTAGCAATGCAATCTTCATAGGCTTTACGAGTTGGATTGTGTGATCGAGAATATTCATAGCCCTTGTGCACTCCTGGAGACTCTTGCACATAAGTCGACGTCATATAAACAGGAGTCATAATAGCGCCCGTTGTTGGATCAGGCTGCTGACCCGCGTGAATCGATCTTGTATCAAATCCAAATTTGCTTTTATCCCAATCCATTTTTTACTCTTTCTGTTTGTCTTGCTGTTTTTCAGTGTGAAGTGCCATCAAAACTTGATTGATTCTTTTAAGTGGATCTATGGTGTAATCCAAGCCGATTTTTTTCATAAAAGCTTCAACACGCTCTTCTTCAGGCTGATCTTTCAGAAGCTCTTCAACCAAGTTTTCATAGGTCTCTATAGATTCATCGTTCATGGACTTCCCCCTGGTTTAGGCTTAGAGCATCATCATTAATTCGTCTATACTCGCCCTGTCGCAGGGTTAAGTGCAAATTTCCCGAGCTTTTATGGTTTCGCCACTCAATAAAAACCTCTGGAGTGCTGCTTACGAAATAAATGGGTGGATAACCTAATTTTTTGCCATTGATACTTATTTCTGCCCAGTTTTCAGTGATAATCTCTATTGGATAGTCGCTACGATGAACAGATGAAGCATCTGAACCCACCAAAAACATAACTAAAGGTAAAATCAAAAATAAGGGCTTAATTTGTAAAGGCGATTGGAGTTTAAAAGCTTCTGATGAAAGGGGTTCTGTTAAAAAACTACGAGTTTCTTTTACTTTTCTGACCTCTTGAATAAGCTTCGCTAATCTTTCCATCCCGTTGCCATCGAAATGATCTGACAGATTTTTTGCTCCAAGCCATTCTGCGATTTTAGCGAAAGAATATTGATCTGTTGCTGGATTGGACAACTGGCCACTCATAATTTCTGGAGCGGTAAATTCGATGGTACCAAATCCAGCCTGCTGCCCAAGAAAATCAGTCAAAACCACGCGCCCATTCACATCAATCAATATATTGTTCGGCGACAAATCTCCATGACACTTTCCAAGGCAGTGCAAATCCGTCAGGCCTTGTTGAATCTGCCTTAAAATTTCTTTTGCTACACTTTGAGGAATGTTTTTGTATCTTCTTAACTCTGAAAGAGAAACGCCGTGAATACACTCCATAAGTAAAGCCGGACGTCCATCCACTTTATCAAAGCCAAAAATGTTCACCAAATGTGGTGACTTCAAATTTTGAAACTCTTGAAATTCTTTTCTCCAGATATCGACAAGAGTCTCAGATTTGAGAATTTTAAGTGCGAGCTCTTGATCCACACCAGCCTCTTTAAGACGTCTTTTCGCTCGATAAACCTCACTGCATCCGCCCTCACCTAAAAATTCAACAATTTGATATTCAACCCCGCTCGAAATAAACTTTTTCATAGCCCATGCCTTTCTTATTAAGGCATTTCATTTTCAAAACTCAGGCCATGCTTTTTAGCCAAAATACCGCAGCGAGATTGTTGCCAAAATGATGAAGAGAATAGTTTTACTTTTGGAGTGTCCGGCTGCTGACTTATATAAACACAGAATCTATTTAAATAATTCTGCCATCTCTTTTGCTTTGGTTCTGAAATTCTCTTGCTCAACACCTGTTGCTCTAACCACAACCAACAATCCACTGGCCACCGCCTCTCTTTGATTTGCTGCTGACAAAGGCTTTGGCGAGCCTCTTCTTGTTCGGCTTTTTGATTGGCATCAAGAATTTGTTCAACGCTTTGACTCTCTGCCAATTCTCTTAAAGGATCTTTGGCGACGGCCCAAGCAGGCCAATGGGTTAAAAAAAGTAAGAATTGTATCGCTATATAAACCCTGTTCATTTAAGTGCCTCCAACATTGATAAGATCATTGGTCCGAGTAAAAGCGCGAGCATGGCCGGAAATTGAAACAGCAGCAAAATAAGTCCACTTCGAAATGGCAAAGCCTGTAAGAAATCTTCAAGTTCACTCCAACAAGAATCCAAGAGGTCGGCCCTAAAACTTTGTAATCTTTCATAAATTGGTGAACCCGCTAAGCCCTTAGAAACCAAATCAAAAAACACGCGGCGGTGCCTTAAAGATATTTTGGGTGCTTGAGTGAGGTTTTGTTGCCAAAACTGCCACCATTGATTCAACTCTTGCCAAAGAGCGCGATCATGCACGCGGTTCATTGCCTGTTGCCAGCTTTGAGCAACCGAGTAACCGCAACGCAGCCCCCACTCAAACTCGAGCACAAATAATAAAAAAGGCGCTAAACCTTCCATTTCTTTTTTTGCGACCATCGCAGGAACACTCCTCCACCAATAAGCAACCAAACAAAGGAAAATAAAAAGAACGGCAACACAATGACGCTTGAATATTTCAAAAACGAATAAATAGACGCTGCAATGTAGATGACAAGCACAACAACGCTTTGAAAGCGAAACGAATACAAAGCTTGTCCGGACTTTCGTCGAAACCTCTCGATAAAACGAAGCTCTTCGCGCCAGGCAAGCAAACGAGACATTGCTTCGTGAGGTTTTTCGTCAATTTCGCAAAGACGTTTCAAGAAAAATGGAATGCTTCCACTTTGGAATGACACCGTTTGTTGCAAAAAAACAACATGCTCGATCCATCTATTATAATAAGAAGAGAAGCGAACAGGTTGTTGAGGCAGTGAAATACGAACGGCTTCACGAAAACCTCGGCCCGCTTTCATCAACAAAATCATATCTTCAATGAAACAAAGCCAGTCGGCATTTGTGATTTGAGTGTCTTTCATCTTTCTAAAAGCGAAAAACAAAATCGAAAACACCAGCGTGATAAGGATCAAAAACCAAAAAACCATCCATTTCATCTTCAAATCGAGAAAAAAAAGCAGAACAACGCTACATAAATAAAAAAATCGAAGCGCAGTGCCAATTTTTGTCAAAGTTTTTTCGGAAACAGCTAATGAATCGATGAAATCCGACGAAACCCGCTCTAGCAAAGCAATTCCGGACATGAAAACAGCCAGTAAAATTGTAGTTAACATTAAATCCATGCGAATTTTTCTATGCAAAAGTCGATTTCAGTGAAATTTAGTGAAATTTTTTATTGACGAGAAGAGTCACCTCGCTACACTAAAAGTGAGCGCAGAGTTTAACAACTTTGTAAACCATCCTAGGAGGATAAAATGGCTAAGAAGAAAGCAACTAAAAAAGCAGCTAAGAAAAAAACAACTCGTAAAGCTTCTAAGAAAAAGAAGTAGTTTGCGAGCTAAAGGTTGAAAAACCGGACCCTCGAGTTGTTCTCGAGGGTTTTTTTTTGCTATTTGCGCAGTCTTGAATCCATAGACAGTACCACCCCGAGTGACTAATATATTAGGACCAACCTTGTAACTCAAAAACCGAAAGGTCCTACCATGAAACATACCCGTAAAAAATTATCCGTTATCGGAGCCGGATTTGTTGGCTCAACATGCGCACACTGGGCAGCTGCCAAAGAACTTGCTGACGTTGTCTTAATTGATATCAACGAAGGCGCTGCAAAAGGTAAGGCACTTGATTTGTTCGAAGCATCACCCGTTGAAGGATTCGATGCTCGCGTGATCGGATCAGCCGATTATAAAGACACTCAAGATTCTGATGTGGTTATCATCACCGCTGGTCTTCCTAGAAAACCTGGTATGAGCCGTGATGATCTTTTAGCAACAAACGCTAAAATCATGAAAGAAGCTTGCCAAAATATTAAGAAATACGCGCCTAACTCTTGCGTGATCGTAGTGAGCAATCCTTTGGATGCAATGGCTTTTGTGGCTCTGAAGGAACTGGGCTTCCCACGTGAACGCGTGATCGGTATGGCGGGTGTACTTGACGGAGCACGTTTTCGCGCTTTTATCGCAGAAGAATTGAATGTGAGTGTTAAAGACGTACAAGCTTTTGTTTTGGGTGGTCATGGCGACACAATGGTGCCAATGCCAAGACATTGCTCGGTTGGTGGTGTGCCTTTAACTGAAATGATGCCAAAAGATAAGCTCGATGCGCTAGTAACCCGCACTCGCAATGGCGGTGCAGAGATCGTTGGTCTTTTAAAAACTGGATCAGCTTACTACGCCCCTGCCGCTTCTGCGGTTCAGATGGCTGAATCAATTCTTAAAAATCAAAACCGCATTCTTCCTTGTGCCGCTTACTTAAAAGGTGAATACGGCTTCAATGACCTATTTATTGGTGTTCCATGCAAATTAGGTGGCAAAGGTCTAGAGCAAGTGATTGAGCTTAAATTAAACGAAGAAGAGAAAAAAGGTCTCGATCATTCTGCAAATGCAGTTCGTGAACTTTTCGTCGCTCTTGAAAAATTAGGTTACTAGAGGTGAACAAATGAATGTACATGAGTATCAAGCGAAAGAAATTTTTAGAAAATTTGGAATGAAAACCCTACGTGGCGAATTGGTTTCTAATGAAACTGAAGCCAGACAAGCAGCAAAAAGCTTAGGCGGGCCTATTTGGGTTGTAAAAGCTCAGATCCACGCTGGTGGTCGCGGTAAAGGTGGAGGAGTAAAAGTCACTAAATCTGTGGATGAGGCTGTTGAAGCGATGAAGAAGATGATGGGAATGACTTTGATCACTCATCAAACTGGACCTGAAGGTAAAGTGGTAAACAAGGTTTACATCGAAGAAGGCTGCAATATCGTAAAAGAATATTACGTAGCTTGCTTAGTGGATCGCCATTATGGACGCGTAGTAATGATGGGTTCTTCTGAAGGTGGGATGGACATTGAAGAAGTGGCGGCAAAAACACCGCACCTTATTCACAAAGTGGTGATTGATCCAGCTGTCGGAATGCAGCCATTCCAGGCCCGTCAATTGGCTTTTGCCATCGGCATGAAGGGCGCAGTTGTTAACAAAGCTGTGAAGTCTTTTATGTCTTTATACAAAGTTTTCGTTGAAACAGATTGCTCAATCGCAGAGATCAATCCTCTAGTTGAAACAAAAGAGGGCGAAGTCATTCCACTTGATGGAAAGCTAAACTTCGACTCGAACTCTTTGTATCGCCATGCTGAGATTGTTGAAATGCGTGACTTAACAGAAGAAGATCCAACTGAGATCGAAGCGAGCAAACACGAATTAGCCTTCATTAAGCTTGATGGAAACATCGGTTGCTTAGTAAACGGAGCTGGTCTTGCCATGGCAACGATGGACATCATTAAGCTTGCTGGCGGTGCGCCTGCGAACTTTTTAGATGTGGGCGGCGGCGCTAATAAAGAAAAAGTAACTGCAGCCTTCAAATTGATTCTTAAAGATCCAAACGTAAAAGGCATCTTAGTGAACATTTTCGGCGGTATCATGAAATGTGATATCATCGCTGAGGGCGTGATTGCGGCCTCGAAAGAAGTTGGACTGAAAGTTCCACTTGTAGTTCGCTTGCAGGGAACAAACGTAGAGCTTGGTAAGAAATTATTGAACGAAAGCGGATTAAATATCGTTGCCGCTGACGAACTTGGTGATGCTGCCAAGAAAATCGTTAACGCCATCGGAGGCAAAAAATGAGTATTTTAGTTGATAAAAACACGAAAGTTATTTGCCAAGGTTTCACTGGCGCTCAAGGCACTTTCCACTCTGAACAAGCCGTTGCTTATGGCACGAAAATGGTTGGTGGAGTGACTCCAGGAAAAGGCGGAACAACTCATATCGGTCTTCCTGTGTTCGACACTGTTCAAGAGGCCGTTGATAAAACCGGAGCAAATGCCTCTGTGATTTACGTTCCACCTCCGTTTGCAGCCGATGCAATCATGGAAGCTGTGGATGCAGAAATTCCATTGGTTGTATGTATCACCGAAGGTATTCCAGTGATGGATATGGTGGCTGTGAAACGCTACATGCAAGGAACAAAAACTCGTTTGATTGGTCCAAATTGCCCTGGCGTGATCACTCCAGGTGAATGCAAAATTGGTATTATGCCTGGCCACATTCATAAGCCCGGACGTATCGGCGTTCTTTCAAGATCTGGAACATTAACTTACGAAGCGGTTTTCCAATTGGGCCAGGTGGGCCTTGGTCAATCTTCTTGCGTTGGTATCGGTGGTGATCCGGTGAATGGTACAAACTTTATTGATGTTCTTGAGTTGTTCAACAAAGATCCAAACACAGATGCTGTGATTATGATCGGTGAAATCGGCGGTTCGGCTGAAGAAGAAGCTGCCGAGTACATCAAGCGTGAATTTAAAAAGCCTGTTACTTGCTTTATCGCAGGAGCGACAGCACCTCCAGGTAAACGCATGGGCCACGCAGGCGCCATTGTTTCTGGCGGAAAAGGTACGGCTGAAAGTAAATTTGAAGCTTTGATGTCAGCTGGTTGCAAGATCTCTCGTAGCCCTGCTGATTTAGGCACAACATTGAAGAGCTCTTTAAAATAGACGAAATTTTAAAAAACCATGTAAAAGCGAGGCTGTAGAGGTCTCGCTTTTTTATTTCCCCTTGCCCATTATATATGACCCTGCTAAATGCTTAAACAATTCAAAATCCATATATAAGGAGGCCTCATGGCTGTAGAAACAACTTTTAGTATCATTAAGCCAAATTCAATTAAGAAAAATAACATCGGTGCGATCATCGCAAAATTCGAAGAAAACGGTTTGAAAATCTCAGCGATGAAATTGGTTCATTTGCAAAAAGCAAAGTGCGAAGAATTCTACGCTGAACACAAAGAGCGTCCTTTCTTCGGCGAGTTGGTTTCTTTTATGACTTCTGGTCCAGTTGTGTTGATGGCTCTTCACGGTGAAAACGCAGTGATGAAAAATCGCGAAATCATGGGTGCAACAGATCCAAAAAAAGCAGCTCCAGGCACAATCCGCGCACTTTTCGGCGACAGCATGGGTGAAAACTCAGTTCACGGCAGTGACAGCGCTCAAAGTGCTCAACGTGAGCTTGCATTGTTCTTCGATAAAAACGAATTCGTTAACAAGTAATGGTCGAAGTCGAAATTGAATCTCTTTCCTACAATGGTGGGCGCGGAATCGCCCGCCATGACGGGCTCGTTATCTTTGTGCCCGGCACTGCTCCTAAAGATGTAGTTCGCATCGAAATCATAGAAAAAAAGAAGTCTTTTGCCGTTGGTCGCCTGATTGAAGTTGTGAAGCCTTCGCCTTTTCGCAGAACTCCACCCTGCCCTGTTGCCGGAGTGTGCGGCGGCTGCACTTGGCAGCACGTCGAGTACCCTGAACAAGCCAAGCAAAAACAAAAAATTCTCGAACACGCCATCAGACCACTTTTGAAATTGAGTCCAAATTCAAAAGTCGAAAACTTTCTAGCCGCCGAAAATGAATTTCACTATCGCAATCGCATTCAAATTCATGTGAATCGTGAAGGTGCCGGCTTTCTAGCGCGCGAATCTCACGATCTTGTACCAACTGATCAATGTTGGATTGCCGATCCTCGCTTAGTTGAAGCTATGAATGAAATTTCAAATAACCCTGACGAAAGATACAATCAGCGCATCGAACTTGCTGTGGATAAGAATGGGGAAATCACCCGTAACACCATAAGTGACTTTGAACAGGTCAATAACGAGCAAAATAAAGAATTACAGAGCATCGTTCTTAATTGGGCCGAACAAATAAATGAAAAATGGAATCGTGTGATCGATCTTTATTCTGGATCTGGAAATTTTTTAATTCCGTTAAGCGAAAAACTCTCGTCGAAAGATTGGTTTGGCGTGGAAATGAACCAAACTCTCGTCACTCGAGCACGCAAGAAGAATCCAAAGATCAACTGGCTTCAAGGCGATGTGGCCGTTAAGTTAAAAGACTTCAATTCTTTGAAAAAAACCCTTATCGTCACTGATCCTCCACGTGCTGGAATGTCCACTTTAGCCATGAAAGAGCTATTAAGAATCAATCCTGATCATTTGATTTATATCAGCTGCAATCCAATGACCTTTGTTCGTGATGCTCAAGCTATTTTGCAGTCAAAAAACTACCAAATGACCAAGGTTCAGGGTGTGGATTTGTTCCCTCAAACTGAGCACATCGAACTTGTTGCTCACTTTCAAAAATTGTCGCATAGCGCCTAGATCCCCAGAGGGAATTCCGACACCATAATAGTAATGACCCGCTCCATCATTTTTGCATTAGCAATCCTATTTTCAGGCTGCACTTCAACAAGTTCAGTGAAGCAACAAAAGGCTCAATTGCATTTAGAGCTGGGCACGTCTTTGCTAAGTCGTGGTGAGTATCCTGCTGCTTTGGCTGAGTTACTAAAAGCTCAAAGTTTAGATCCAAGTAATCCTATTGTTCAAAATCACCTAGGCATCGCTTACTTTGTACGTGGCCGTAATGATTTAGCCGAAAAACACATCTCTCGTGCTTTGAGTTTAGCCCCCAAATACACAGATGCCCGTAACAATTTAGCTCGCATTCTGATGGATCAGAACAGACTTGATGAGGCAGCAAAGATCTTGGCAGTCGCTGAAAGAGATCTGACTTATTTAGAACCCGAAAAAACTTATCTAAATTTGGGTCTACTTGATTTTAAAAAACAAAAATACCCTCAAGCCTTGGCTCACTTTAAAAAAGCCCTCGAATTGAAGCGCAACAATTGTACTGCAGGGCACTATTATGGCCGTTCACTTTATGAAATGCGCCGCTATGATCTTGCGGCAACAGCACTCGATCAAGCCATCGAATGGTGTCAAGCATCAGGCTTCGAGGAGCCACTGTACTATTCAGCATTAACCTACTATTCTTTAGGCGATCAGGATCGAGTTCGCGCTCGTGTTAATGAATTAATCAAACTCAAACCCGAAAGTGCTTTTGTTCCAAAAGCTCAGGCACTTTTAGCATTAATCAAATAGGGAATGAACGTGACCGGAGAAGATTTAAAAAAACGACGTGAAGAGCTGGGCTTATCCTTAACAGAGGTATCTCTCGTAACAAAAATTAGTCTTCGAGTGCTTCATGCCATCGAAGATATGGATAAAACGCAATTACCTGCAGAGATTTTTCTAAAAGGTCTTTTAAAAAGTTACGCACTCCATTTGAAGATGGATGCCGACACTGTGACCAAAGCCTACTTGGCTCAAGTGAACCCACCACCACCAAAACCGATTACTCCAGTCAATGAAGATGGCGAAGAACAACCACCGATTGCGACAACAGCGCCAACTCAAAAAATTGAACCTATTAAAGAACCTGCTGAAAATTCAATTCCACATCCAACATCCATTCACCCAGCAAAAGTGTTGTGGATCAGTTTATCGATTGTTGGTCTGATTATTGTTGTTGTTTTACTTAAAGTGATGACTCGTTATCAAAATGAAAGCACTCTTCCTGTTGCAGAACAAAAATCCGAAGAAGCTTCTGGCACAGTTTTGCCAATCATTCCGAACAACCAATCAGCTCCGGCGGATTCAGCAGGAGTGGTCGCTGCTGATGTTCCAGCGCCAGCACCAATGCCTGTTCCAGTGAACCCGGTGAACAACGCCGCAGAACCTGTTCCAGTTGAGCCGCAAACTCCACCAGCAGAACCAGTAGCAGAAAAGCCTGTTGAAAAACCAGTTGAGAAACCTGTCGTTACCGCGCCTGCTGCACCGGCGCCGGCTCAACCTGTTGTTGTGGCACCAGCCCCAGCACCGACTCCTGCTCCAACTCAAGCGGCAGCTCCTGCTCAACCAGTTGCAAAACCAGAAGAGAAGCCACAAGAAAAACCACAAGAGCCTGAAAAGAAAGTGGCTGCTACTTCGAAATCAAAACATGTTATTTTAGAAGCTCTCGACAAAGTGAATATCACTATTAAAAAAGGTTCAAAGCAGTATAAAGTTTCTTTGCAACCCGATGAAATTCATTCTGTGCGTTACTCTGACACCATCGAAGTGGAAGTCAGTGATGGCGGCGCGGTCAATATCATTCAAAATGGCCACGACAATGGAGTGGCTGGAGATTTGGGTAAGCCCAAGAAAATCAGTTTGTGAAACGTTTTTGGTCTCTTTTCTGGATCACCTTAATAATTAAACTTATTGTTGGTGCAGTTTTGCCTTTAACTCCTGACGAAGCCTACTACTGGCGCTGGTCTCATCATCTTGATTGGAGTTATTTCGATCACCCCGTTGGAGTCGCCCTTCTTTATTGGCTTGGCCAACCTTTCGAATTTTTAGGCAGCGCCATCCGTTGGCCTGGAATTATCTTGGGTCAGGTTTCTATCTTAGCTTGGCTTTGGGCTTTAAAAGATTTTTTTAGAACTAACAGCGAAAAAGAAGTTTTTCTATTCTTATCTTTAGTTTGTCCACTAACAGGTGTTGGAAGTTTACTTATTACTCCAGATATTCCAATGATGTTTTTCTATGCCTTGCTTGTAGGCGCCTGGTGGCGCTGGCTGCAAAATCCATCTTTGAAGTGGGCGACTGCTATCGGCGTTTTTCTTGGCCTCGGATTTATCTCGAAATATTTAATTCTTATTTTTGGCATCGTAGCACTAGTTCAAATGCTTTTTCTATTTCGCAATAGAGGAGTGATCTTCTTAAAGCACTTACCACTCGTTATTATCGTATCACTTGTATTCAGCAGTCCATTTTGGATCTGGAATATGCAAAATGATTTTATCTCTTGGCATTTTCAGTTGGATCATGGTTTAGGAAGCGATATTTGGAAACCACGCTGGACATGGCAATACCTTGGCGGATTGTTTTTATTTCTTTTCCCCACAACAATCTATGTCGCTATGAAAGAACGACTCAAAGAAAGTCCTTACATCAATTTATTTGTTTGGGTGCCTTTGGCATTTTTTCTATTTGCCAGCTTCAAAGGAAAAGTTGAAGCCAATTGGCCCGTCATGACTGTTCCGCCATTTCTTTGGCTAATGACGGTTTGGCGCGTGAAATACCCTCGTATGATTTTTATTCCCGCTTGCATTTGGCTGTTTTTAACTGTCACCGTGCTAAGCGCCTGGTTTCTTGTTCCCAAAGAAGCTTTAGCAAAAACTCGAATGGGAGAGCTTTCTCTTTACGAACAACTGGCTGAAGAAGTGCGAGATGTTCAGCCACTTTATGGACGCACTTATCAAATGGCCTCTGTTTTAAGTTTTGAGTTAAAAAAGCCTATCAATAAATTAAAAGGCTATCAGCGTAAAGATATGTACGATTTCTGGCCAGAATCAGATCCAGGCCAAGAAGATTTTTATATTATTTTGCTCAATGAAGATGAGCCACCTGCCGGCTATACGCTTATCTCAGAAAAGAAGTTACAAGGCCCCTATCGACTGGTACAAATGAAACGAATATGAAATTCGTTACAGCACTTGTTACGGCTCTGATTGTTTTGATTTTTGGTTATATCGTCTATGGACTTTATTTATCACAATTTGAAATGAGTCCCGTTCCATTGAAAAAAGAAAGCCGCAATGGAATTTATGATTATCGCGGCATCATTAACATTCACTCTCAATTGAGCATTGGGCAGGGCCATGTTCTCGACGTTATTAAAGCTGCAAAAGAAAATCAGCTCGATTTTCTAATTATGACCGATTTGAATTTATACGAGCAGGCCACCTACCAATCCAATTACTCAAGTGGAGTTTTATTCTTAGTCGAAGACAAATGGAGCTATTCAGATTCGCGGGTTCTTCAACTATTTAATAAATCCGATCGCCTGATGCGTTCTGCTGGTCAGGTTCAAGCCCAACTTTCAAATTTACTCACAACGAGACATAAAGATGACGATTCAGGTCTGTTGATTTTAACCCATCCACTTCGCCCACGCTATTTGTGGTCTGGTGAATACCCTATTGGTTTAGATGGAGTTGAAATTATCAATCTCAAAGCCATTTGGGAAAAAACATTTTTAAAAAATAAAGCACGCTTTTTAAGTTTCTTTTTAATCTATCCATTCAATGAAGACTTGGCGTGGCTTCAACTATGGAAGCTTCCTCAAGATGAAATCGATCTGTGGGATCGACTCAATCAAAAGCGACCAACTTATGGCTATGCCGGCGCCGATGCTGATGGAAACTATTGGATGTCCTACTCAACTTTATTTTCGCTGGTACAAACTCATATTCTTTTAAAATCAGAACTCACGGGTAACTTCACCAATGATCAAAGCAAAATATATCAGGCTTTAAAAAATGGTCACTTCTACACGAGTTTGGATTTCATCGGATCACCTGAGGGATTTTCTTGGGAACACGAAGGTAAAAATCTAAAATTGAATTTTCCAGATCTAAAAGACCACCCAATGGAAGCCATCATCTATCGCTCAGGTGAACAATGGAAAACTGTCAATGAATCAACGACCATTGAGAACCCAGGGCCTGGCTCTTATCGTGCTGTTGTGCGTTTGAAACTTAAACTGCCATTTCCAATGGGAAGCAAATGGTACACTTGGATTTTCTCAAATCCGATTCATATTCCCTGAAGAGATTACACATCGCCACTCTTTATTGACCCCGTTTAAAGGGATTACTAAATAAACCTCTGGGGGAAAATATGAAGACTTTTTTATTCGCCTTGTTGTTCGTAGGATCTTTTGCTCATGCCGATAAAATTCAAGTGAGCTGCAAAGACACTCTTCAGTACTGTGAAGGCTCTTTATGCCAGTGGAAAAGAATGGGTAACGAGAGAATCTACGATGTCGAATTAAAAGTAGGTCCCTTAGGTGAAGCTGTTGGCGTTTGGCTAGGAAGTCTCGAACGTAAAATTGGCAGCAAATACAAACAAACGCTGAGTATCGCGCAAATTCGTGGAGCCTCACCCCTCTGGAGTCACGCTTTAGAAACCACTGTCGAAGTGAATGGTGCTAAAATCACGACAAAAGGTGAATACATCATCAGCACTCAATATGAAAACTCAGAAACCAAAGAGGGTTTTCTATCGGAGTGCAGTTTGGCCGTACCAAAAGGCGTAGCAACGGTTCTTTGCAATCAGTGATTACAAAAGAGTTAACTGCTTCGCTTGTCTTTCGATTTTTGGATAATAAAACGCTGGCTTTCCAGTCAGCGCGACGAGATTTTCAAGTGGCGGAGGATTTTGAAACGAACCCGTCACTTTTTCGATGCTCTTGATAAATAGATTTCCACAATAAGTCGCATCGGCTTCAGCGCGGTGATAACCGCTTGCTGGGATATTTAAATGCTGCACCAAAGTGGCCAAACGATAGTTCGCAAGACCCGGAAAAACCTTACGCGCAATCGATAAAGTATCTAGCACCAAACCCACTGGAGCCGTAATTTCGTGCTTTGTGTAATCGTTCAACAAGAACTGGGTATCGAAAGCAGCGTTATGCGCCACCATTGGTAAATCACCGCAAAATTCCGAAAAAGATTGAAGCAAGGTATCGATCGTAGGCTTATCAGCCACCATGTCGTTGGTGATACCGTTCACTCTTGAAGCACCTTCTGGAATAGGCATCAAAGGATTCACCAAAGTTGAATAAATTCCTTCAACCTGTCCGTTTACAAAGCGTACCGCCCCTAATTCGACAATGCGGTCAACGCCCGCAAGTGTCCCCGTTGTCTCTGTATCAAATGCAATAAAGTTCATAATTTGTTTTACTTTGCCCTGCTCTATGAGACAAGCTTAGCGCCATGGGTCGAATTGTCTTTTATATAGAACCTGCCCTTATACCGATCGAGGCAAAAGAGGGTGAAACCGTGCAAGAAGCTTTGCTGCGCAATAAAGTGGACATTGGCTCTTCATGCGGTGGAGTGGGCACCTGCACCACTTGTCTCGTAAAAATCACCTCAGATTTAAAATTATTGCCCAAACGAAATGAACTAGAGATAGAACGAGCCGAAGAAAGAGGTCTCGCAATCAACGAGAGACTCTCTTGCCAGATTTATCCGCATACTAATTTGAAAATCGAAATTGATGGGCCACAGGAAAGCGACGACCGCGGCCAAAAGCGTGGTCAGAAACTTTCAAGATAGGCGCAGCTTGCCAGCGTTTAAACTCACTCTTTAAAGTCTGAGCAAAAACTTGCTTCTGCTTTTCTGTCGTTGGTTTTTTAAAGTGCTCAATTAAGTCCGTCACATTTTTATCGAGCTCTTCATAAGGTGGCAATGTGTCTTGATCTTTTTGGTTCAATCTTAGCTCGGCCGTTGGCGCTCGAGTGATCACTTCTTCAGGAATCAAATTCAACTCTTTGTTGATGGCGTCGGCCAACTTGTAGACTTCTGTTTTAAGCAAATCGCCAATGGGCAATAACCCGCCGCACAGATCTCCGTACAAAGTCGAATATCCAATAGCAAGTTCACTTTTATTCGAACAACCAAGCACCAAAGCTTTTTCTTGATTCGATAAAGCCATCAACTGCACACCACGAAGACGAGCTTGCAGGTTCTCATTCATTAAACCGAATTCTTTCACGCCCATTTTCTTTTCAATTCCAGCAAGCATGGCATTGTAGGCATCTGTCACCGGCATATTGATATGACGAGTTTTTAATTTTTTAGCCAATTGCTCAGCTAAAACCACACTCAATCTTGAAGTAAATGGGCCTGGCAGCATCACTGTGGTCACATTTTCATGTCCCAAGGCTTCTGTCGCTAAACAAGCCACAACAGCTGAATCGATACCGCCGCTTAAACCAATAATCACTTTTTGAAAGCCACACTTTTGTACATACTCTCTGATTCCACTAACCAACGCATGGTGAAGATCTTTGTAAGAATCTTCAATTTTTTCTACGTTGCCCTTTTCAGTTTTTAAATCAAAAATCGAGATCTCTTCGTTGAAACGAGAAAGCTGCGCAGTTACTTTGCCCTTGCTGTTTACAGCAAAACTTCCACCATCGAAAATCAATTCGTCTTGAGCTCCTACCATATTCACATACACCATTGGTGCTTTAAAGTGAGTGGCTGTGGCCTTAACGACTTTATTGCGATTTTTATATTTGGTCTTAGTGAACGGAGACGCACTCATGTTCACAATCAGATCGATCCCCTTAACCTTCATCTCTTTTAATGGGTTCGTTCTATGCAAAGAAAATCGTGGAGCATTCGGAAAACTCCAACCCCAAATATCTTCACAAATTGTCACAAGAATTTTCTGACCCTTATAAGTAAAGACATTATTTTTTGTCTCGGATGGTTCAATGTGACGATCTTCATCAAAAACATCGTAATTGGGTAACAATTGTTTACCAAAAATTTTGGCTTTTTGACCGCTGACTAAAAACAAAGTTGAATTCCAAAACAATTTACCCGTTTTTTTCGGATTCATGGTGATGGCACCGATGAACACACCAAGACCCTTTGGGATTCTTTTATGAATCCACTGGATATACTTTTCTTGTTCTTGAACAATCCAAGGAAGCTCAAGCAAATCCATAGGGTGATACCCAAAAAGGCTCGCCTCTGGAAATACAACTATATCGGCTTTCATTAGGTGGGCTCGCTCGCAAAAATCGATGATTTTCTGAGCGTTTTTTTCAAAGGCCCCCAGGGTCGGGTTGATTTGGGCTAATGCTATTTTCATGGCGCTGATGGTCTATCATTTTTCGCCCAGTGAAGCCATCGTTATAACCATGCCAGTACAAGATTTCGGGCTCTGGGTACTTCCAGCAGTAATAACCCTGGCCAAAATCGAAATCCACAAGCCAAAGCCCCTTTGGATGAGCCCCTAACTTGCGAATTTTTTCATGCCATAAAGAAATAAGATCATTGATTTTGTTTTCAAGCTCACAAATGGTCGCCATTTGTGTTGTAGGAACCCCTTCAAGTCGAGTGAGTAACACTTCAACTTGCCCACTTAAATCTTGTGTCACTCTACGGATAACCGGCAAAACCTGGCGCACTTCTTTCAAATCAAAGACTGTACGTCGGCTAATCGATATCACCTCAACATCATCCATGTTCCCCCCACATGCTGACCCTTTGGCTTCCATCCTGAAAGACTTCAATTGGTATCCGCTAAAACACCTATTGCTTTCAACATAAATTAAGACACGGAAAAATTTTACCCGGCTAAAAATTTAAGTGCGGAGTATCCACACTGTTACATTGCGTTATTCTGAGCCAGAAGATTTTGAAATCTGTAAGAGCTGACCACCGACAACAAGAATGAGAGCGATGATAATTGCGGCAATTATAAGAAAGCGTAAGAACGAGCCAAAAGTCATTTCTTCCTCTTCTTCGACTTCAGCTTTGCTTGCTGGAGCACGAACAGGATTGGCTTTTTTTCTGCCTCTTTCTTGAACAGAGTCCTCTGCTTTTTTTACACCCTCTTTGGATTCAATTTTTTTTCTTTCACGATCAAGACTGGATCCATAATCCATAGAAAATCCGGACTCAGAAACTTTAAATCGACCACCATAATCACCACCAAGCAAAGATGTCGGCACCGATCCCTCTGTGCTTCCTGTGTAACTAGAGCCATCAGCACGTCTACCTGATGCCATTTCATTATTTGGTCTGAAACGGCTGCCCGCTGTGAAACGCGCGGAAGAATTAATTTGCGAAGATCCCGAAGAGCCTCCACCCGTATCGCGAGCCCCGCGCTCTGACGAGGAACTCGAAGATGAACTTGGTGGACTGCTTGAAGTAGAACCGCCTGATGATCCCCCACCGCCCCCTTGAGAAGAAGCTAGTAAAGGACGACCCTTATCAATAGAAAATGGTTCATAAAGCTCGTTACAGACTCCACCAGCGGGGCCGACAGATCCACCCAAAGCTGGAAGTTCACCGGTTTCAAGTAAGCAAGAAAGATAACTACCAAAATAATTTTCGGCCCAAACTTTAAATGCTGAATTCATTTGATAAAGACTGCCAAGAAGAATGGCGACCACAACAAAAAGTACGAGAATATACTCAAGCACGGCTTGCCCGCCTTGATTGCTTAAAATTCTTGGCCTTGCTTTGTCATTATCCGACCTAAGCCCAGCCTGTTGTTCGTGACACACACCCATGTCTCAGTTTCGGATTTTATAGAATGAAACTGAAGCTTATAGAAGTCGTTGATACCGAAATTGATTATGATTGCGGCAGAGCACTCTTAGATTTTCTTTGTTGTTCTGCCCTCCCTGGTGCTTTGGCTGAATATGATCAATCTCTAAAAAATGCTTTGATCCGCATAGTCTTCCCGTTTTCTTATCCCTAAACTGACAAACTTGATCTCTTTTAAAAATTGCTTTCTTTAATTTTACTGGCACATATTTCTTTTCTTGGACCTGAGCTTTCACTTCCACAGTGGAAGTAGCAACCCGATTTTCTTTGCTAAACATTCTTTTCCCTGTATCTTTTAACTTGCTCTGCGCGGCCTTTGTTTCACTCTGCCTTACAATCTTTTTAGCCATTTCTAAAATAGTACCCTTAAGATCACCACCTGTTTTATTCGACAATAAGCCTTGAGCTTTTTTGATGATTTCCATTTCTTCTTTCGTAAAAGTAATCTCAAGCCTTTCAGATTCATCTTTTTGAATCTGCACCTTGGTATCCATCTTTAATGCACGATCAAATTCTTGAGATAAAATAAGATCTGTTTGCTGATTGGTCTTGTTTTCTATCTTTAACAACACCTCTTTTTTAATCTGAGGAGCAACAGTTTGTCCTGACTCTTTCTTGATCTGCCGACATATCTGCTGAACTTTTGACACTTGAGATAAATTAAGACTTCCCGCTTCAATTTTAACTGAAAGCTCTGGAA
>FRDC01000511.1_pt2 | contig 41519 bp, 43 predicted proteins | sample 1106171 | NCBI WGS metagenome assembly FRDC01 (sample SAMEA3930566, study PRJEB13176) | freshwater metagenome | biome: Drinking water system; feature: drinking water; material: water | place: Singapore | collected 2014-12-20 | reverse complement strand
AATCATCGTCGATGATTTGGAAACTATCTCTAGCCATTCGGTCAAAACCTCATCGCCGCCCTTCACGATCGAATCCGCAAGCTCCCTGATCACGGAGTCCCGCTCAGCAAGCTGCGCGATCGTGACGCCGCCTTCGAGCTTGACCCCGGTGACCGTGGCCAAAAGCTGGTAACGAGCACCGGCAAGAGCAGCTTGCCTGCTTGAGCCTCGCCGCGCTGTTTGGCCACGGGCCTTGTCCGAGGGCTCGCCAAACGCGCGGACGCGGATATGGTCCCGATCACTAATCTTTGGCCACCAGTCCAGCACCTTACCGTTCTTGGTCGCGCGAGGAACGTGGGTGCAGCCGGAAACCAAAAGGATGGCGGCGATGACGATCAAGCTCTCCTTGCCCATTGAGTTGCCGGGTAACGAGAGCGCAGCCCAGGGAGGACCCGGTCCATAAGTATTGTTCGTGAAATCGAATATGTCAATACAGCACATCATAAGAAGGTGCCACAAAGGCGCATGGTCTGGGGAAGGCAAGTTCTCTAGGATAACTTTGAGGACATGAAGAAACCTGACCTCGTCGGCGTGATCGGCAAGGGCATCCGTGCCCACCGGCAGCGCTTGGGCCTGACCATTGAACAGTTGGCCGAAGCCGCAGGCATCGGCGCCAACTATTTGTCCCATGTCGAGACCGGAAGTAAGACACCGAGCCTCGCACTCTTATCGAAGCTGTTGGCTGCTCTCGACATCGGGCCGAGGGCGTTGTTCGACGCCACCCCGAAGCGAGTCCAGGCCAGTGAGGGTAACGACCTAGAACGTAAGATTCGGGTCCTCGTGCGCGGGCTGAGCAAGTCCCAACGCCTCGATCTGATCGCCGTCTTGTCCAGGATGCGGGCGGGTGAGCAGATCAAGGGCCTCCGCAACCTCCTCCGGGCCTAGCGGCACCCTCGCTTCCCCGAGCGAGTCAGGGTCCCGACGTGCCACCCGATCGGCCAGGTCGGTCGCAGCGCAGGCCTCGATCCCCTAGCAAACTGATCCGTCCCACGTCCGTCATTACTTGGTAAAATCAGCGCAATGGCTGTCATCCTGAACAATCTTGAGGAGCGCGTCGGCAAGGCCGTCGCCCACTACTGGAGCACCCTGGACGGCCAGGGCTCCAAGCAGAAGAAGGGCACGGACAACGGCGGGCGCTCGCGGGTCACCGGCGGCAAGCAGATGGACGGCTTCGCCAACTTGATCAGGGAAATCCTAATCGAGAACGGCATGGCGCACGCGAGCATCCACCTCGACCAGAAGCTGGAGATTCCGGGGTATTTCAGGCCGACGAAGAAGTGGGACATCCTGGTCATTCACGAGGGCAAGCTGATCGCGGCCATGGAGTGCAAGTCGCAGGCCGGGCCCTCCTTCGGCAACAACCTGAACAACCGGACCGAGGAGGCGATCGGGACGGCCCAGGACATACGGACAGCCTTCCGGGAGGGCGCGTTCGGCAAAGCGCAGGACCCGTGGCTCGGCTGGATCATGCTCCTGGAGGATTGCCCCGAATCACGGCGCGTGGTCCGAATCAACGAGCCGCACTTTAAGGTCTTTGAGGAGTTTCGCGACACGTCCTACGCCCGCCGCTACGAGATCATGATCCGCAAGCTCGTGCGAGAGCGCCTGTATACGCGGGCTGCCTTCCTGCTCTCGCCCTGCGGCTCGCAGAACAAGGCGGACTACACCGAGCCCGCTGAAGACCTGAACGTGCGCGGATTTTTTGCCAGCCTCGCGGGCCACATTGGAACAATCGTGGCCTCTCAATCGTAATAAGAGTATGAACCCAACTCTCGATCTACGATTCAAGTTCTCGCCAGAGGCCTACAACTACGGCAAGCGCTCGTCTGGGGAGACTCATGGCGTCGTCCTGACCAAGCCGCATATCGTCGAGATGATCCTCGACTTGGCGGGATACACCGTGGACCGCGACCTCGCGTCCCTGAAGCTCCTGGAGCCCTCGTGCGGCACCGGCGCCTTCCTGGTCCCGGCCGCGCGCCGCCTCGTCCGATCGGCCAAGCGACATCGCCGCAAACCGTCAGAACTCGCAGCCTGTCTACTGAGCTTCGACATCGACCCGGAGCACGTCGCGGCCACGCGGGGCGCGATCGAGCAGGCGCTCAACGAGGAAGGCATTGGGAACGGCGCGGCGAAGAGTTTGGCCGAAGTCTGGGTCAAGCACGAGGACTACTTGCTCGCGCCGCTCGCCTCCGGCACGTTCGACGCCGTGGTCGGGAACCCGCCCTATATTCGGATAGAGCAGCTTGCTCCTGAGCTTCAGGCCGAGTATCGGCGCCGGTATGAAAGCCTCTACGACCGCGCGGACATCTATGTGGCTTTCATCGAGCGCAGCTTGGAGATGTTGTCCAAAACCGGCGTCTTGTCGTTCATCTGCGCGGACCGCTGGGTCCTGAACCAGTATGGGGCTCCGCTGCGGCAGTTGATCTCCGAGCGCTACCGGGTGAAGTCCTACATCGACCTGCACCAGGCCTCGCCATTCGAGTCCGAAGTGATCGCCTACCCATCCATCTTCACGATGATGCCCGGCAAGAGCGAGAACGTCGCCGTCGCGCGCATGACCGCCGCCACACCGGACGAGTGCCGCGCGATCACCAAGACCCTACTTCGCGATCGACGCGCCAAGTCGGCAACCGTCTGCTTCTATCCGACCTGGTTCTCGGGCGACGAGCCGTGGGTCCTGACCCCGCCCGAGCACTTGAAAGCCTTACGCGGTCTGGAGGCGAAGTTCGGGACCCTGGAGTCGGACGGCCGCACACGGGTCCGCATCGGGGTAGCGACCGGCAACGACGCCGCGTTCATCGTGGACGCGGACGCCGACATCGAGAAGGACCGGCTCGTTCCGCTGGTCATGCGCGCCGACATCGAGAAGGGTAAGATCAAGAACGGCCGCCGCAGCGTGATCAACACGTTCGACTCCAACGGCCGCGTGATCGACCTTGAGGACTATCCTCGGCTGCGCCGCCACCTGAATGAACGCGGCTTGGAGATCAAGCGGCGGCACGTCGCCAAGGCGAATCCAGCGTCGTGGTTCCGAACGATCGACCGCGTCTACCCGGAACTCGTGCGCGTTCCGAAGCTGTTGATCCCGGACATCGCGGGCTCGAACGAGGTCGTCCTCGACAGCGGCAAGTATCATCCGCACCACAACCTCTACTTCGTGGCCTCGGACGTGTGGGACATGGAGGTCCTGGGCGGGCTACTCAGTTCCAGGGTCGCCTTGTTCTTCATCTGGAGCTACGCGACCAAGATGCGCGGGAGCTATCTCCGATTTCAAGCCCAGTATCTGCGACGCATCCGCGTGCCGCGCCCCGAGAGCATCCCGGCGAGACTCGCCAAGTCGATCCGGCAGGCCTTCCGCGACCGCGACTTCGCCAAGCTCGACAAGCTGGCGCTCCAGGCCTACGGACTCAAGGGCTTGCCCGACTTCCAGTTCGTGGACACGCGGCACTAAGGCGGGTCCCCAATGGCTCCTCGGCCCGTGACCCTGATCAAGGACGCGATCAAGGCTGACGAGCGCAAAGACCGCGCGACCGTGATCAAGGCGATCACGGCGATCGTCACAGACATCAGCCCGGCCGTGGCTTGGTTGCCGATCGCAGAACGGTGCTGGCAACTGCTCAACTCCCCGAACACCATGCCCAAGATGTCCGGGCTCCAGTCCGGCGACGATGGAGCCCTCACCGAGAAGGTCAAGGTCTTCCGCGAACAGTGCCGCGCCGCCTTCGTCCGCGCGGTCGAGCAGCGCTTCGAGCAGTTGAAGCGCGAGGCCCCCAAGGCTGACACGCTCAGGGCTCTGGCCAGGCTCTGTGTCGCGAAGGAGACATTCGAGGCGCCAAAGAGCAAGCTCACGTTCTTGATCCACGGCGGCACGATTGTGGACTACGCCGAGGCGGGCGCTGAGATGGGCGTTGAGGTGGACCTGGATTTTTAGACGCACTCCTGCTATACTGACGTATCGGCAGGGCGGGTGGCCGGAGTCCTGACGATGCCGCAGCAACACCGGTTACAATCGGCGCAGCCGACTTAGCCCAGCAGTAAAAGGGGCAAGAAGCCGCGCGAAGCACATCAACACGATGTGCTTCGCGCGGCTTTTTTTGTCCCACAAGATCGAGAATGAAATGAAAACCTACCTGACCTCCGACATCAACAAGAGCGCGGCCATCATCGCCGCAGGCGGCAGCCTCGTTGGGCTCGAACGCCAAAGTCACCGGACCCTCCTCTTTGTTCTGGAGCCACAGGATCGGTGCGCCCATCTCGCTCATGAGTTCGAGTCCGGGACCCTGACGGTCAACGCCCGCTGCATGGTCGAGTCGCTCAAGAAATTGAAGGACGCTGTCTTCACCCGCCTCAGAGATCGAGATAGAGATGACACTCCATTGTCCCGCGACGCCACCTAGACCAGGACCGACCGCGCTCCTGGACCATGCGCGCGACTACGCGCGCTCGGGGCTCACTGTGATCCCGGTGCGTCCCGACGCCAAAAGGCCTCCGCCGAAGTTCCGGTGGAAGCGCTATCAAGAAGAAGCGCCGCACGAGGCGGCGATCATCCACTGGTTCGGGACCCTTTACCCCGACGCGCAGATCGGCATTGTCTGCCGCGAAGGCCTCGTTTGCATCGACGTTGATCCGCGCAACGGCGGGCACGAGTCGATCGAGGGCTTCCCGATCCCTCGGACGCCGACCGTGGACAGCGGCGGCGGCGGCAAGCACTACTGGCTCAGCGCCTCGCTCCCCCTGGGCAGCCACAAGCTACTGACCGGCGTGGACTTCCTCGCGCAGGGGAGCTATCTCATTGCGCCTCCGAGCCGCCACTGTAAGACGGGCAAGCCCTACGCCTGGGCTCCTGGACTCAGCCTCACAGATGTCCCGATCGCACCTCTACCCGACTGGGCGCTGGAGCGCGTCCTGGTTCTGGAATCTTTACGCGACCTGGCACAAGACGCCATACCCCTCCCAGCCGAGATCGCCGCGTGCTTGACCGACGCGCCCATCTGCATCAAGGCGCTGGAGGCGGGCCGATGATTAAACCCGGCGACCGCAACAAGGCGGTGCTCACGATCATCGTCGATAGCAAGATGCGCGGGCTCCCGATCGAGGAGGCGATTCGTCGCGGCCAAGCCTTCGTCCGCCGCCTCCCGCCAGGGACCTCGCGCACGCCTCTCGGCGAGCAGCTTGCCCATGTCGTGCGCGCGGCGAAGACGATCTACGACTCTCCCGATCCCCGCTATTCCTTCAACTGCGACTACGTCCTGGCGATGGGACTACCCTGCGCCGGAGCCGAGTGCCCGATTTTCGAGCGCCGCTTCAGCAAATTCAAGCGGCACATCTGGGAGAACGACGCCAAGATCAATGAAGTCTACACGGTGACGACCCTGGAAGCGGCACGCGCGCATCTCCGTCGCGAACTTCAGGGGATCATGCCGGACGGCAGGGTCCACGTCTTCATCGGCGGCGCGACCGGCATCGGCAAGAGCCATGTCGGCGCCGATGTGCTTCTGCCTCAGCGAAGCATCTGGCTCTCACAACAGCACCACCAACTGAACACGCCGGAGAAGATCGCGGGCGACACCGACGTGCGGGTCAGCCGCTTCCCGAAACTGGGGCCGGACAACTGCATCCAGTTCGAGCGGGTGCAGCCCCTACTCGACAGCGGCATCGCCTACCAGCAAGTCGTGTGCGTCGGCTGCCACCTCTACGCGCGGGGCTGCGGATACCTCTCCGCTTTCCGGGGCTCCGAGGGCGCGACCTCGATCCTCGCGACGCAGCACTATCACCGGTTCCGGGACAGGTTCTACGCCGGACACGGCAACCCTGATCGGCCCCTCGTGGTCTTTGACGAGAACCCGCTGGATAGCCTCCGGCCGTCGCGCGAGGTCCGCTCCTCCCACGTCCGGGCATACGCCGCACTCCTGCGCCAGGTCCTGACCACGCCCAAGGTCGACCCCGCCATTGTCGATCCTGGTGTGACGAGAAAGGCCGACCCGGAGGCGCTGGCCAACCTCCTGGTGCATGACCGTGCGCTACGCTGGATCGAGAGCAACCTGGATCAGCGTCAGACTCTCTCGGTCCCGGCGGCCCTGGCCGATGGCTATCAGGCTGAACTTGCTGAGCGCTCCGTCTCCGTCCTCTATGCCGCGCTGCGCGCCGATTTCGAGGCCAACCAGCGGGTCCGGTTCGTCAACTTGTTTGAGTCCGTCCACGAACTTCTGACTGGGCAAGCCAAGTGCATCAGGACCACGCCGTTCAACACGGCGGACGGCGGGGCGCTCACGTTTTTCGTCGATCGGCCGGTCCCCGGGGACAAGACGGTGATCGTCCTGGACGCGACCGGCACCGCCGAGGTATACGCGGCCGTGTTCGGCGCCGACCGGGTCGTGGTCAACACGATCCCGCACGTCGCCAACGACTCGAAGCTGTTCCAGGTCGTGAACTCAGGCCGGAGCCGCGCCTACCTGGATTACGACCTCGGTCTCGGACGGCTCAAGGATGGATCGGCCCCGGCCTCGGCCCAGACCACGCGCCGCATGATCGAGGCGATCGTCGCCCGCCACCCGGCCGCCAAGTTCGGGCTGATCACCTACAAGGGCCACATCGAGCCGATCAAGGCGTTGTTCCCGGCCGGGGTCGATGTTCAGGCCATGCACTTCTGCGGTCAGCGGGGCTCGAACGAGTTGGAAGACCGGGACGTTCTGATCATCGTAGGCACGCCTCGGGTCCCGCCCCAGGCCGTCCACCATGAGGCCGAGCGTATCTTCGGGCGCGAGGTCCCGTTCGAGGAGATGGCGGACGTGCCGGTCCGGCTCCAGGGCGACGAGCGCAGCGCCTGGGTCATGACGAAGGGGTTCAAGGGGCATGAGATGCGCGTGGCCTACGACGCGACGGTCGGCGCCGAACTTGTCCAGGCCGTGGGCCGGAGCCGGTTCCTCAACGGAGCGAAGACGGTCTACGTCCTCTCGAACCAGCCGCTGCCGCTGCCGGGCGTGATCCTGATCGAGGCTCGCGATCTCCTGGGTCCTGGCCAGGTCCGCCGGGACTCGCTCCTGGCCAAGGTCGAGGCCCAGGTCCTCGCACTCAAGGCCGAGGGCAAGGCCGTGGAAGTCGCCGCGCTGGCCAAGGAGTTCAAGTGCACGGTCCAGACGATCTACAAGCACCTGCGGACGCTCGGCAACGAGTTGCCGTCACGATCTCAGCGGCGAAGCGGGGGTGAGGGTGTCGCGCCCGCTGTAACCTCTGCCATAAAGGATTCTTTCTTATGAGACCGATTAAAGCGTCCTATTATGCGTGCGGCGAAACCGGGGACGGCGCGCCACCCGTGACGGCGACCTATTATGCGAAAGGTTACATAGAGGCCCGGCAACCGGGGCGGCGCCTGGAGGGCCCCCGCCGGAGGCGGGGAGGGGCCGGGCCCCGCCCCTGGCGAGCGACGCGGCCGTCGGTGTCGCTCGCGACCCGCCTGGTCAGGCCCGAGGTCGCGCGATGAACCGCTTGGAGGCCGTCGAGGCCGCGATCATCGTCATCCTGACCAGGATGGGCCCGCTCGCGTTCGGCAGCCTCGTCCGCATGGTCGGGGAGCGGCGGCGACTTGTGGGCTTTGGTCTCAACCGCCTTCAGGCACGGGGGCGCGTCGCGATCCACGGCCAGAGGATCGTGGGCCACGAGTTCGGCGTGGGCGATCCCTTCCCGGTCTACTGCGCGCGCCGGTCCCAGCCCTCGTCCGAGTCAGGGACCCAGTCAGGCGACGCGAGCCAGAGCCCCGGCCGCGCCCACGATGACACGATATGCCCCACTTGCGGTTGGGCACGTCTTGAGGAGGATCAACATCATGACCACGAAGAGAACGATGAACGACAGAAGGAAGAGACCTAACAACCGTCCATACATCCGCCCCCGGCGCATCCTGCACCAGGCGGAGATCGAGAGGATCATCGCCGCCGCCCGCCCGAAGATACGGCCGGGGATCATGGCGATGAGCACCATGGGGTTGAGAGTTGGAGAACTGAGCATCGCCTGCTGGCACCAGTCCCGGCGTCGATATGGGCGCTGGGAGATCGCGATCCCGAGCATGAAGTCCAGCAAGGTAGAGTGGCGCGCCGTCCCCAATTCGCTCTGGAACTGGATCAGCCAGCGAACGGCCACGAAACGCTCGACGATGTTCCAGACAAGCCCGCCGTCTTTCCGGCGCCTGTTCCGTGCCGCCTGCGTGTCAGCCGGGCTCAGCGGTGTGCGGACTCACGACCTTCGGCGTTTCTGGCTTGCGTCACGCTTTGGATGGAGGTGAACATGAACACAAGCGAAACCGTAAAGCGGCGCCTGGTCGGCATCAAGGGCCTGGCAGCGTATTTGGACCTCCCCGAGCCGACGATCTACTCGTGGAAGTGTCGAGGTCGTTTCCCGTCGGGGTGCATCGTGAAACTCGGTCGGATGCTGCGCTTCGATCTGGACGAGATCGACAAGTGGGTCAACGCGCAGAGGTCTTCTTGAGCACGCCCAGGCGGACCAGATACTCCTCGACCGCCTTGCCGATGATCCATGACGCCGACCGGTCTTGCTGCTCGGCCGCCTTCTTGATCGCGGCGGCGATCTCGGGGGTCGTGACGAAACTGGTGTAGACGCTCTTGGACGAGGGGTTCTTCATGGTCGTGATCGTAACATATAGCAGGTCCTATTGAAATATAGCAGGACTGGGGTTACACTTCAAGATATGGCGAAGGGCAGAGTATATCAACGGGGCACGGTCTGGTGGATCGACTACAGCTACAAGGGCCGCCGCTTCCGCGAGCCGATCGGGGCCAAGAGCCTGGCTGAGCAGGTCCTGGCCAAGCGCACGACCGAGATCGCCGAGGGTAAGTTCTTCCCGAACCGCCTGAAGCAGGACCTGAGCTTCGTCGAGATGGCGGACAAGTGGCTCGCGGAATACTCGCCGTCCAAGAAGGCGCCGCAGAACGACAAATACTACGTCGCCCGGCTCAAGGGATTCTTCCCGCACCACATGCTCTCCTCTCTCACGAGCGAGGACGTGCTCCAGATGAGGAAGAAGCTCAAGGCCATGGGCCTGAAGCCGCTGACGATCAACAGGTATCACCAGATTTTGGGCAGCATCTTCACCAGAGCGAAGGAGTGGGGTCACCTCGCAGGCGAGAATCCGGCGCGGCAGGTGAAGCTCGACAGCGAATTGAAGTATTGGCGCAAGCGACGCCTGACCGAGGACGAGGAGTCTCGGCTCCTGGAGACCTGCAAACTCCCCGAGTTCGACCGACTCTACCCGATCGTGGTGTGCGCGGGCTGGACGGGCATGAGGCGGACAGAGATCAGGAACGTGAAGGTCAAGGACGTGGACATGGACCGGGCCTACATCCTGATCCCGGACAGCAAGAACGACGAGTTCGGCCAGGTGATCATCACAACCACGTTGTTCGCCGTGCTGGAGCCGATCATCAAGCGGCTGAAGGACCAGCCGGAGGCGCTGGTCTTCGACTTCCGAAACTTCGAGAAGTTGTGGCACGGCGCGCTGGCCAAGGCCGGGATCAAGAACTTCAGGTTCCACGACCTCAGGCACTGCTGGGGCTCGAAGGTTACCGAGGCGACCGGCAACCTCGCAGCGACGATGGAGGTCCTTCGGCAGCGCTCTCCGATCATGGCCAAACGCTACAGCCACTTGGCCGCCAAGTTCCTGCGCGCCACGGTCGCGGCCACGGAACGACACTTGGCACAAAATGGGCACAACCCGGCGTCCGGCGCGCAGTCACAGACCCCGGCCGCGCCCACGGCCGTGACTCCGCCGACCCCCGAAAAGCGCTGATTTCCCGAGTGAACTTGCCTCCAATCCCCGCATGTGCTATCATTCTCGTGCGGGGTAGAGCAGCCCGGTAGCTCGCAAGGCTCATAACCTTGAGGTCGCTGGTTCAAATCCAGCCCCCGCAACCGATCCCAGGCGTTCCTCGACGAGAAACCAACCAACCCGGGCCCGAAAGGGCCCGGGTTTTTTGTCGCCCAAAAACCTTCCAAGGCCCCAAGGCTAATGGAGGTCGAAAATGGGAAAAATCGTCAAGTTCGCCGCTGCCGGAACGTCCGAAGTCACCTTCAGCCGTGCCTCGGAGGCCTTCCGCCTTCGTTGCCGCGCGCAGAATCTCTCCCCGCTCACCTGCGGTTGGTACGCTCAGATTCTAGAGCTGTTCGGCCGCTTCCTCGAAGCGCAGGAAGTGTCGCTCGTCCGCGAAGTCACGCCGGACCTGATCCGGCTTTACCTGGATGAACTACGAAGCCGCAATAGCTCGGGCACCATCGCGCGTACCTACGGTGCGGTGCGCTGCTTCTTCGGCTTCTTGTCGCGGGAACGGCTCATCCCGCAAAACCCGTTCATGCTCGTTGAGAAGCCGCGCATGGAACGGAAACTGGTCCAGCCTCTCTCGCTCGACCAAGCGCGTTTGCTGTTATCCGCACCGAATCAAAAACGATTCATCGGCCAGCGCATCTGGACCATGATGGTGCTGATTTTGGATTCCGGCTTGCGGTTGGCAGAGGTCATAAGCCTTCGGACGGACCGGATCAACTTCGAGGGCAACGTCTTGCGCGTGATCGGCAAAGGCAATAAGGAGCGCGAAGTCCCTTTCGGGACGACTTCAAAGCAGGCGCTCTGGAACTACGTCCTGCGGCGCGGCGACATTCCCGGCCAGGACCTTCTCTTCGTCAACCAGTACGGCGAGCGCCTATGCCGCCGCTGGGTAGACCGCGCCTTCAAGCGCCTCGGCGAGAAAGTCGGCATCAAGGGCGTGCGCGTCTCGCCGCATACGCTGCGGCACACCTTCGCCACGCAGTACATCATGAACGGCGGAGACGCATTCAGCCTCCAACAAATCCTCGGGCACTCGACGCTAGAAATGGTCAAGGTCTACGTCGGCTTGGCGAATAGGGACGTGGCGCTGCTCCATCAGCGTTTCAGTCCCATTGACCGGATGGGCATGGTGCCCGGCAGCAAGCGCCGGGTGCTGGTGCGATAGGAGGAAGCCCATGGAGAACTTCTTGCGCTGGCTTCGTGAGTGGGACTGGCGTCCGCTCGTGCGGCTGATTGCCTGGGTGCACATCGCGGCGCACTTCGATTGCATCACCAAAGCCGGGCTCGCGCACCTGGGCCGGGAGCTTGTGCTGTCGTGGCTTCTGACCTTCGGCATCCTGACCCATCTGCAATTGATACTGATCATGGGCGGCGTGAGACTCTATCTCGTCCTGGACGAGGTGGTCTACGGGCTCGCGGAGCGGATAATCCACCCCGTCATCGGCGGCGCTCCGTTCGTCGTGAGCTTCCTGGCGGCGTTTGCCGTGCAAGTCGCCCTCGTGTTTGGAGCAGTTGGAGCTTGGCGCGCGCGGTACGTGGGCGCGCGGCTCTTGGCCTTGGCGGGCGCGGCTTGGCGGGCTACTTGCGGATGAACTGGCGCAGCGCCTTCACCCGCGCCGGGTCATGAAGCTGCTTGAGGATAACCAGGAGATCGTCCATCTCGCCCGCCCTGCGGCCTCGCAACAATGACTTGAGCTGCTGGGCAATCAGCGCGTCGGTTTCAACAGCGCGCGGAACGTCGTGGAACAGGTCCGACAGGGACAGGTTTAGAGCCTTGGCGAGCTTCGCGGCCGTGACGATGCTCGGGGCCTTCTTGCCGGTCTCAACGTAGCCGAGGAAGCCCACGTCTATGTCCGCCAACTCGGCAAGCTGATTCATCGTCAGCCCCGCCTTCTTGCGCCAAGCGCGGATGCCCGCGCCGACCTTCGCCAACAGCTCCGCGTCGTTCATTTGTCCTCCAGGCGATTCTACGGCTAATGGGCCAGTGGACAAACAATCCGAATGACGAACTCTTAATACCTCTCCTATTGACAAATATTTGGAGGTGACTATACTTCCAGTTGCGGCCTCTTCCAGGCCTTCATGCCTCAAGCAGAGGTACACGATATGCGGGCCTTGATCGTTGACGACGATATATCCCTCTCCCGCATGCTCTCGCGTTGTCTGGGCCTATGGGGCTGGGTTCCCGACGAGGCTCCGCGAGCCAGCGCCGCGCTCGAATTCTTCAAGCAGGGCTCCTACGACCTGCTGCTGTGCGACGTTGACCTGCCGGACGGCGACGGGATAACCTTGTCCCACGCGCTCTTAAAGGTCAGTCCAACTCTCGCCGTCGTAATCATTTCCGGCAACCCCGAGAACCTGTTACGGGCCCGGGAAGCCGGCTTCGCCTCGTGCCTGCGCAAACCCTTCTCGCTGGACGATCTGCGGGCACAGATCGATTTGAAATGTGCGGGGAAAAGCTAGTATCGGCAGGCGAGGCCTCGCATGGAGAACCTAGCGCCTGCAAACGGACCCGTTCATGTCCTCCTCGTCGAGGACGATCCCGCGCAACTCGCGGACGCCTGGGGCATCCTCGAAGCCCTGGGCTGCAGGATCACCGCCGTCGAGAGCGCGGAGGCGGCGCTTTGCCAGGCAGAACAGACCCGCTTCGATATCATCTTGACGGACAACATTCTCCCGGGAATGACGGGCTTCCAGGCGCTCCCTCGCCTGCGCGCGTCAGGCGCTCCCGTCATCGTGATGAGCAGCCAATACGGGCCCGACACGGAGAAGGACGCCCTGCTCCTCGGAGCCAGCGCCTTTATCAAGAAACCACTCGTCGTTAAGAGCTTATCGCAACTCGTCCGGCAAGTACTGGGCAGTGGTGCGCCCGTTTCTCATGAGCAATAGCTATAATGGGCCGATTCCGAGGAGGGCCATTGCCGCGAATACTAGTCGTTGACGACGATCCGCGCTATTCGCGCTTTCTCTTGCAGCACCTCAAAGCCTGCGGACTCGAATCCGTCCATGTCGGCAGCGGCCAGGATGCGATTCGGCTTTGCGCCGACGACAAGCCCGACTTGATCCTGCTCGACTGGTTTCTCAGCGACGGACTTTCAGGGCACGATACGCTCAAGGCTCTTAAACGACATCACGGCACGAACAAGGTTCCCGTCATCGTCGTATCGGGCCTGCGCCCTTCGCCCCAGGAGCGACGGGAGGCTCTGCGGATCGGCGCCGACTTCTTCCTGGACAAGACGACAATTGGAGAACGACCGCTGAGTGAAAAGCCGCTGTTGCGGCACATCGAGGCCCTGCTTCCCATGCGAACCTTCGTTAACACTAGAAGCAAAGCCGACGCTGTCGTGACCGACGAGCCCTCGGATGCCGAGACCAGCTATCAACACACGATTCTCGTCGTCGATGACGAGCCCGAAACCTCCGAGTTGCTGCGCGTCGTGCTGCGCGCCATGAACTGCCGCATTCTTTGGGCCGCGACCGGAGCCCAAGGGCTGCGACTGGCGGCCAGCGAGATGCCGGACCTCGCCGTCTTGGACTTGAACATGCCCGGGATCGACGGACGAGAAGTGTGCCGGAGACTCCGGGAACAGGAAAGGACCTTCTCCCTTCCGATTCTCATCCTGACGGGAGACTCGCGGATCAAGCAAGAGGCCGCCTGTTTCGGAGTCGGTGCGGACGACTACCTCGTCAAGACTACGCCGCCGCTTCGCCTTCAGGCCCGCATCCGGCGCATGCTTTGGCGGCATCGGTTTCAAGCGGACGCGCGCGGGGTCATCCGCGTGGACGAAGTCCGTTTAAACATGAAGACCCATCGGTTCAGCCTTCCGGACAACAACGACATCCATCTGACGCCCATAGAAAGCGCCTTCTGCGCCCTGCTCCTCAGCGCCAACGGGAACTTGGTGCCCCACAGCGTGATCTTCAAAAAGCTCTACAGCGCGTGGCCTGAGCTCGGCTCCGAAAAACTTCGCAAGCACGTCAGCAATCTCAAGCACAAGCTCGGACGCTTCAGCGATCTGATCGAGTCGGTCCGAAGCGAGGGCTATCGGTTCAATTCCGCATACGCGGGCGACACGCGCTGACCCCGATGGCGCGCAAATATCGCCCAGCCGCCCCGGCCGTTCTCCCGGCGCAGCCGGAGACGCTGTCCGCGCTCGGAGTGAAACTGCTTTGTTGGGGCGCATTCATGCTGGTTGCTGGTTTCTGCCTGCTCCGATGGACCTCCGTTGACGGAGGGAACGCGCCGTCATTCGCGGCGCCGATCCTCATCCTCTCGGCATACGTCGTCATAGGGCGCGCCGCCCTCATGACGACCGGAACGCAAAGCCTCGAAGCCCCGGCGGAGGCGACCGCCGAAGACGGGGGCAGCCGCTTCGGAATCGTTTCCGGGCTCGGGCTTTTTCTTCTGGTGTTCGCGGCCTATGTCTATCACATGTGCCCGACGATGTATGCTCGCGACAGCGCGGAACTTGCGACGGCGGTCCGCGTGCTGGGCATCCCTCATGCCCCGGGTTATCCCACTTACGTCCTTTTCGGCAAGGTCTTCGATCTCCTGCCTGCAGGCAACCCGGCCTATCGCGCCAATCTGGCGGCGGCTTTCTTCGCCGCCGCCGCCGCCGGATTATGCTATTGGATCGTCTTAAGATCGACGCGGATGCGGACGGCCGGACTAGTCTCCGGACTCGTGCTGGCTTTTTCGGCCGCTTTCTGGAAGCAAGCCGTCGCGGCGGAAGTTTTCTCGCTTGCCGCCGCATTCCTGCTCGCGCAAATTCTGATACAGCTTGAATGGCTTGAGCGTCCGCGCTCGGGGCTTCTGTGGCTGAACTCGATGATTTTCGGTCTATCCCTGGGCAGCCATCAAATCCTGCTCTTTCTGCTTCCCGGCGCGGCCTTCGCGCTGTGGGCCAGGCGCGATAAGATATCGACTCCCAGGACCTGGGCGCTCGCTCTTGCTTTTTTCCTTGTCGGCTTTGCCGTCCATCTCTTCCTCCCAATCCGCGCCTCGCAAGCGCCCCTTCTGAATCAGGGCAATCCCAACACGCTCAACCGCCTCGTTCGGACATTGACGCGAGCGGACTACGGCGCGCTCAAGCTGAGCGCCGGGAAATCCGGCGGCGACGAGAACCGCTTTGCTCACTCTCTCGTCATGGCCAAGAGCGCCGTCAGGCAGTTTACTCCCGTAGGCGTTTTCCTCGCTGGCATGGGATTGATCGGACTACTCAGGTCTCGGTCCCATTTTGCCTTGAGTCTCATCTTGTCTCTGCTCTCACTTGGCCCACTGTTCCTGTGGATCGCGGCGATGCCCATCGACGCCGATACGCTGGCGCTGATCGAGAGATTCTATTGGCCGTCATGGTGCCTGATCTCGATATTCATCGGCGTGGGGGTGGCCAACGGCGCCGCGAGCGTCTTCGGAGAGTCGGCCTCCCTGAAGCGCTCGGCATTGGCCGCGGCGGGCCTGCTGCTGCCCATCTGGCTGGGGACGAATTCCGCTCGCGCGCTTTCACAACGACAGGACTTCCATGCGTACGATTTAATGCGGGACGTATTCGCTGGTTTGCCGAAAGAAGCCGTCTTTCTGACGACAACGGATACCGTGACGCACGGCTCCTACTATCTGCAATTCGCTGAGAAGAAGCGCCTCGATGTGAAGGTCGTGGGCGAAACGGCCTATCCGCCGCGCCGCAATCCCGAACTCTACAACCCGACTCTCGCTCCCAACCCCATGGCCGCCGGAATGCTGGCAAAGGTCCCTGACCCCGTGCTCGCCGTGATCCTTAATACCAATGTCGGACGCTCGCCGATATTCGTGGAGGGCATAGCCCCGGGCCTGGAAGACTTCGCCGCGCCCGTAGGGCTTTCCCATAAGATCGTCAATGGCAACCTGCAGGCCAAGGCGAAGATCGTCCTCGATGGCCTTGTCGTGCATACGCTTCAAGCTCAACGAGACGGATTCCGCGAATCCTCGGACCCGTTCGTGAGGCAGATTTTCTTCAACTATTACGCCACTCGCTACAACTCCGGGATCATTCTCAACCTGGCTGGCTACAGGGAGCTCGCATCCCGCGAGTTGGCCGCCGCAGAGCATCTCAAGGCCGTCAGCGCCCCCGCGGACGTTTACGCGCGAATGAGCGACCCGCTCAGCCGCTGACCGCCCTTCAAAGAATTGTGAAGGGAAAGTGAAGGTCGGACGAATGAACGGATTTCTTCGTCGAGGGCCTCCACCGCGATAACAGGGTCTTGCGGTTTCATTCGCGTCCGCCTACCCTCTCCGCTGATCTCATGGAACTCAGATCGCGCGTCAGCGGAACGATAGTCGCCCTGGTGTTTAGCGCATCCGTATACGCGCCCTCCGCGCGCGCTTACACTATCAATCGCTTCACTTCCGCCATCGGAGTGACGCTCGACCCCGGCGAGCAGAGCGCTCAACTCACCCCGGATGGCAAAGACACGACCATAGACAGCCTTTCTTCGAGCTCGAACTTCGGAAGCTTGACCGACTTGTTCGTCATGACCGTGCCGAACTCGGGCCTGATCGTCACGAAACGCACGATCGTCAGCTTCAACCTCGCCGGTCTGCCGAGTAATGCGAACATCATAGGAGCGTATTACGGCTTCGGCATCACGGGCACTGGCGGCGACCTTACCACAAGCGCGCCTCCTCCCGGCCGATCCGTCGAAATCCGCCGCGTCGGCCAACCGGCTTGGACCGAGGGCGGGGCCACGTGGAACACTTACGATGGAACCAACCCGTGGTCGGCCCCCGGAGGCGGCATCGCCGCATCCGTCAGCAGCAGCTTGCCGTTGACCACATTCTTTCGATTCGTCAGCGGCCGATCGAGTCCGATCAACAAGTTTTTCGGCTCTAGCGTGATTACCGGCGACCTCTTCGACGTGACCGTCGACGCAGCCGCGCAGTTCGCGACGACCAAGCGCCTGGACCTTGCCGTCAAGCTCGACAACGACACGACGAACGGCGCGAATATAGGTTTCAGCGGCCCCTCACGGGAAAGCGGATCGAGCTTCATGCCGCAGTTGTTTTTGATCTACACCGTCCCGGCCACGCCGCCGCCCGCGATCTCGTCCGTCACCGCGGTGCCGCAGCGGTTCAGCCCCAACGCCTCTTTCGGCGTCGATGACTTCACGACGATCAACTACGGCCTCTCGCAAAACGCCAACGTGACGATCAAGATCTTCAACAGCGCCAACAGCCTGGTGCGAAGCCTGATCAGCCTCTCTCCGCGCACGGCCGGGGCGAACGGCGAGATATGGGACGGCCGGAACGACTCCGGCGTGCTGTCGCCGAACGGGACCTACACTTTCACGATCGACGCGGTCGGCGGCTCCGGCAGCGCCGTGCAGCAGAGCAGCACGGTCGTCATCGACAACGGCCCGCCGCCTTCGATCTCAGCCGTGCAAGCGATGCCGTACAGCTTCAGCCCCGCCGTGTCCATCGGCACGGACGATACTACGACGCTCAACTATGCTTTGTCGCTCCCCGCCGACGTCACCATTCGGATCTTCAACAGCAGCGGCACGCTCGTGCGCGGTCTGATTTCATCCACTCCCAGGCCGTCGGGACCCAACGGCGAGATTTGGGACGGCGCGAATAGCTCCGGATCGCTGATGCCGAACGGGATCTACACCTTCACGGTCGATGCTTCGACCGGCTCCGGCGCCGCCGTCCAGAAGAGCAGCACCGTCGTGATCGACAACGGCCCGCCGCCCGCGATCACCCTCGTACAGGCCTCTCCTGCGATCTTCAGCCCCAACGCCTCACCTGGCTCGCAGGACACGACCGCTATCGGCTACACGCTCTCGCAGGACGCGAACGCCACCGTGCGCATCTTCAACGGCAGCGGTACGCTCGTTCGCAGTCTCGTGACCTTCTCCCCGCGCTCGGCGGGCTCGAATAGCGAATCCTGGGACGGGAGGGACAACCTCAGCCAGTTCGTCGCCGATGGCGCTTATTCTTTCACCGTGGACGCCTCAAGCGGCTCGGGCAGCGCCGTGCAGCAATCCGGCGCGGTCTCGGTGGACAACCAAGTGCCCGTCATCGCCACGAATCTGTTCTCGATAGACCGGATCAGCGCGAACAAATCGATCGGAATCCAGGCCGGACCAGGAGAGCAAATCGTTCAAGTAGCTCCCGGCGCGAGCGATGGGAAAGACACCATCCTCGACAGCGGGACCCCCGCGACGAACTACGGAGCGGCGAGCGACCTATTTCTTCAAGCGAGCGCCGCAGGCTCCGTGGTCTTCACTCGCCGGTCGGTGGTCGGCTTCGACCTCGCCGTCTTGCCCCCGAATGCGACGGTCAAGGGGGCTTTCTTCGGGATGGCCGTCACCGGCTTGGCTCCCGGACTGCTGTCGGGCGGCCCGCCGCCGGGCCGCGCCATCGAGATTCACAGGCTCCTCCAGCCGGCCTGGACCCAGGCCGGGGCTACCTGGGACTCCTACAACGGCCTCGCGCTTTGGACCAGCGCGGGAGGCGATTTTTCTCCGACGATCGCCAGCAGCATGCCCCTGAGTACGGCCATCATCACTCTCGGCGGGAATTACTTCGCGAATAATTGGACGCTCGCCGGAAGCTTTGGAGCCGGAACCATCACGGGCGACATCTTCGATGTGACAGCAGATGCGGCGTCCCAATTCGGCACGGCCAAGCGGGCCGACTGGCTGCTCAAATACGACAACGACCGCACCAATCCCGCTGAAATCGGGATCAGCATGCCTTCCTCCGAGTCCGCCTCTTCCAACTTCCAGCCGCGCCTCGTGATCGTCTACTCGAATCACTCGTTCGGACCCAGCCTTAACCCCGGGGCGACGGTCACGGTCGACTACAGGCTCTCGAAGACCGTCAACGCGACGATCAAGATATTCAACGGCGTCGGAGGACTCGTCCGCGATCTCGCCGCCGCTTCGCCCCGCGCCGCCGGTGACAACAACGAAACCTGGGATGGCAGGGACAATTCCAGCCAACTCGTCGCCGACGGCGTTTATACGATGACCATAGACGGCTTGGACGCGGCGGGCAACGGCGCGTCTCAAACGGTGAAAATCACCGTGGACAATACGATCACCGTGCGCAGCGCCGACACGACGTTGACCCTCACCTCAACCGTTCCTGGAATGTCGGTCGCCCAAGTTCCCTCGACGACGCCGAACGTCTCGCTGGCCCTCGCGAGCGCGACGGCGCAAGGCCTGATTTTGGTGAGCAACGTCTACGACATTACGCCGAGCCTGGCCTTCTCTCCCCCGGCCAGCATCGTCTTCAAATTCGATCCTCTCGTCGTCACGGATACCTCGACCCTGGCCGTCTTTCGTTTCGACGGCGTCCAGTGGAGCAGCGTCCCCGCGACCGGCATTCTCAGCCAGCAAGTGGTGATCGGTGCGGACGGGCAGGTGACGGCGAGCATTTCTCACAGCTCGCTCTGGGCGCTGTTCATCAAGAATCCCGACTCGACCGCGCCCGCCCTGAGCCTTGTGCCGATCTCCGGCAGCACGGTGACGACCGCGACTCCGTCTCTCGTGGCCGCCTATGCGGATGCTGAAAGCGGAATTTCGACCAGCACCTTCCGTCTTGTGCTCGATGGTCTCGATGTGACCAGCTCCGCGATTATCACCACAACCTCCGCGTCATTTATTCCCGGCACCGCCTTGGCGCAGGGCGCCCACGCGATCTCCGCTCAAGTAGCCGACCGCGCCGGCAACTCGGCTTCCGCCTCCTCTGCCTTCTTCATCGACAGCCTGCCTCCGCTGACTACCCTACTCATCAATGGTCTTGCCGCCGGGAGCACGAGTCTCGTCCTGACCTCGACTGATACCGTGAGCTTCACGGCCCCTGACTCCGGCGTGGGCGTCCTTGAGACCCGCTACTCCGTGGACGGCGCGACCGAAGTCATATTTACGACGACGTTCTTCCTCAGCCCCGGCAGCCATTCGCTCGCCTTCCACAGCAGCGACCGCGCGGGGAACCAGGAAGCGGTGAAGACCGTCGCGATCATCGTCACAAGCCCGCCCTCAGATATAACGCCCCCGCTCGTTCGCCTGGATTACCCCGGCGGCTTGGGCCTGGGCGTCGAGCAGGCCGTCGGCGGCATCATGAACGTGCGCGGCGCGGTCTCGGACGCCAGCGCCGTGAATTGGACGCTTGAAGCCGCGCCCGGCGCGGCGGCGACCAGCGGCTTTGCGACGATCGCTTCCGGTGCGGGCAATCTCTCGGGCCTCATCGCGACCTGGAATACAGCTGCGCTCTCCGGCCATCAAACCTTGCGCTTGCGCGCGGTCGACGGCTTCGGCAACGCGGGTCAGGCGGCGGCGTCCGTCTTCGTGGGCAAGCCGGTCTTCGACTTCGCCATCGGCAGGAAGGACTCGCATATCATCGTCAACAAGCTCAAGAACCCGACGGGCATCACTATACGCTCGGACGGGCTGATCTGGGTCGCGATGACCGATGAGGATGAACTGCTGCTTTTGACCTCCTCGGGCGCCGTGATCGCTGAAGTGGACGGCGATTCGGGGCATGGCCGCGGACACGACCACCGCGGCAACGGACGCGGGCATGATGATGACGACGACGATCAGGACCAGGGCTTCAGGAATCCTCAGGGCTTGACTCTCGACGCCGCGAACAACCTCTATGTCGCCGACCGCGGCAACAACCGCGTGGTCAAGCTCTCGCCTGACGGCACGCAGGTTCTGCTCCAGATCGCCAAGCTCGACAACCATGGCCGGCCCAAGTCCGGCTCGGGCCCTGGAGAGCTGCGCCGGCCCTGGGATGCCGCCGTGGACTCGAACGGCGACATCTACGTGGCCGACTCGGGGAACAGCCGCATCCAGGTCTTCAATTCGTCGGGAGCCTTCCTGCGCCAGTTCGGGCCTGGCGTGCTTCTCTCCACCTCGGAGGTGCGCGGCATCGCGTTGACCGCGGAGGGCTTGTGGGTCTCGGACAAGGAGCAGGAGCGCGTGTTCTTGTTCAGCCGTGCGGGCAGCCTCATCAAATCGATCGGCGACGCCGACTCTGCGGTGGGAGAGATTTCGCGCATGCGCGGCTTGACATCGGATCGCCTGGGCGCTCTCTATGTCATCGAGCCCAACCGTGACCGCGCGCAGAAATTCGACCCGCAGGGCAAAGGCCTGCTTGCCTTCGGCTCCAAGGCGGGGCTCTCACAGGCCGACAAGCATGCCAAGCGCTATCTGACCCAGCCCATCGACGCGGCCGTGGCTCCTGATGGTTCGATCTGGATCACGGATACCGGCCGGGACCGCATCGTGCGCTACGCCCTGCCGATCTCGGGCTACGCCTTTGGCGGGGAAATCGCCTCCTCCTCCTCGGCGGATGAGCCTGCCGCGCGCGTCGTGGACCATAAGGACGGGGCCAAGGTCGAGCGAGACGACGGCGCGGGCGTCACGGTGCCGAAGGGAGCCCTCGCGGCCGACCTCGAGATCACCGTGGACAAAGGCGACGAGAACCTGGACAAGGAGCAGAAGACCGCAAAGCGCAGGGAAATGAAGATTCAAGCCGTCTCGGAGGAAGTCCAGTACGGCCCCGAGGGAACCGTCTTCAACGCGCCCGTCACGCTCTCCTTGCCCTACGACGCCAATCTCATCGCCTCCCTGGGCATCAAGGAGGACGATCTCAAGGTCTACTACTGGAATCCGACGCTCAAGGACTGGCAGGCAATGCCCTCCACGGTGGACAAGCAGAACAAGACGGTCAACGCGCTGACCACCCACTTCTCGGCCTACCAAGTGGGCGGGCTGGGCGGCATCGGCGTGGCCGCCCTCGACGATTTTGGCCTGCGTGACGGCTACGCTTTCCCGAATCCTTCCCGAAACGGCGCGGCGGTGACCTTCCGCATGCAGCCGGGCTCGGTCGATTCGATCGAAGTGCGGGTCTACGACGTATCGGGCCGCAAGATTCACTCGTCTTCTGATTTCCGGTTCCTCGGAGCCATCGACGACGGCAACGGCAAGGGCGTGCAGAACACCTATGACCATGCCTGGGACGTCTCCGGCGTCGGCTCGGGCGTCTACACTTTCGTGATGACGGCCAGAAAAGCCGGCCAATCGGACATCCGCAAGAGCGGGAAAGTCGGCGTCATAAAATAATGAGAACCTTCGTGCTCGCCGCGCTGCTCGTTCTCGCCTCCCAATCCGCTTGGGCGGCCGAGACAGCGTCCTTCCTCAACATCGGAGTGGGCGCTCGCGGGCTCGGCATGGGCGGAGCCCACACGGCGCTCGCCGACGACGCGAACGCTCTCTACTGGAATCCGGCGGGCTTGTCCAAGCTTGAAAAACGCGAGTTCGCTGCAAGCCACGCGGAGATGTTCGAGAGCACCCGCCTCGACTTCCTGGCCTACGCGCATCCGACGAGCCAGGGCACGTTCGCGGCGGGGCTGACCTACTTAAGCCAGGGCAAGATCGACGGGCGCGACAACCTGGGACGACAGACGGCGGGCTACGACGCCTCGGACGCGGCGTTGAGCTTCGGCTACGCCCGCAAACTTGAAATCGCCGACCTGGGCGCGACCTTCAAATATCTGCGCAGCCATATCGGCTCGACCGAGGCGCAGGGCGTGGCCGTGGATGTCGGAGCCAAGCGCGCGTTCGACCGGGTGAGCGTCGGGGCGGCGCTGCGCAACCTCGGCCCCGGCCTCAAGTTCCAGGACCAGCGCAACGACCTGCCGTTGCGCCTAGCTGTCGGCGCGGCCTACAAGTTCGCGGGCGGCCACGCGGCGGCGGCGGAGGTGGTCAACGGCCCTCGCGGCGCGGGCACGGACGCCTCCTTCGGAGGCGAGTTCCAGGCCGTCAAGGCTCTCTATCTACGCGCAGGCTACACGACTCAAACGGCGATCACCGGCGGATCGGGCTTCGACGTGGCGCGCGGCCTGACGATGGGCTTGGGCTTCCGCAACGAAAAATGGAGCCTCGACTACGCAATCCTCCCGTCGGGCGAGCTTGGGCGTTCGCATAGGTTCAGCTTGAGCACTCGCTGGTGACGCGATATAAGCGCCCCGGCGAGCAATTGAGCGCCGCAAGCGGGAGTTCGCACCATGCCTGGTAGCGCCCAGCCGGAACCTCCGCCAACCGATTGCGAGCAAGTCCGCCATTGCTCGTTGTACGTCCGCCAATGGATCGAAAAGCAGCCCGAGGTCAAAGAGGAGTCGCTGACCGACTGGCTCCTCTTCGAGCTCTCGCGGAGAATCCCGCGAATCCGCTACAAGTCGTTCACCCGGCACAAGGAATCCCGCGTCACGGGTGCGGACTGGCACTGGTGGTTCGTCTTCGACCGTTTCTCGGTTCAGATCCGCGTCCAAGCCAAGCGGCTCAAGGCCTCCGGCAACTGCCGCCCCGCGATACTGTATCCGCGCGGGACCTGCGGCCAGATCACGAAGCTGCTCGACGACGCGAAGGCGAACAACTATTTGCCGCTCTACGCCTTCTACTCGCCGGGAGCGCCTGCGGCGCTGTGCGGGCGCAAGCTCACCGACGAGGGGGTCTATCTTGCAGGCGCTATGAGAGTTTTCGGCACGAGCGTCACAGCAACTTCCACCCCGCTCAAGAGCGCGTCTCTCCTAGCGATCAGCAACCCGCTCTCCTGCCTCATCTGCTGTCCATACACTTCCGGGCCTGACGGGCTTCTCGCCTACATCACCGCGTACTATGGGAGCGAGATTCCCCTACCGCTGGCAGGCGACCCACGCGACGGGGAGAACGGCCCGCCGCGCATACCGGGCTATCACGCCGAAGCTCCGGCATACGTCCATCGCCTCTTGAATCGNNTGAATCGCGAGGACTCGCCGGAATACTGGGAGGGCAAACGGGAAACGCTGGGCGACATCGGGGCGCTTATCGTCTACGACGGGCGAGGACTCAAGCGGCAAGGTTCCGAGCCGCGCTGAGCGTTTTTAAGGGGATTGCTCCCGAGCGGCATAAAAATTGATCCGAAATAGATGGGGGTGCTCTACCATCCCCACCTATGGAACCCGTTTCCCAAGAAACTCTCGCCACGCCTGGCCCCGCCGCAACTCTACCCGCCTTCGACTGGCTTAAGTTCGCCTGGAAACCGGCCGCAAGGCCACAGCCAAGCCTCGTCAAACTCGCCCTAACCCTTGAGGCTGCGGGCCTCCTGTACGTAGTCCTGCGCGACAAAACCGGCCCCGTAGCGCGCCTAAAACCCGCGACCGCCAAGCCCGTCGCCGAGCTCGCCCGCCTGCTCGAAACCCTGGAAACCTCGCTTCGCCGGGTGCCCGCCACGGCCCCGGCAGGGACGATTCTGAGCCTGGAACTGCCACCCCAAGACGCCGCCTACCTTCGCGCGGTCGTCGGCAATAAGAAGCGCGACGAGCGGCGCTACGAGCAGGTGCGAAGTCAGGGCGTCGTGTCCTTGGATGCCCTGATGGAGCAGGCCGAGGCCGCCGGCGAGGCGGGCACCGGCGTTACCGTCCCGGCGGACTCGGATAGGCCAGAACGTGCGTTCAATCAGGCCGAGTTTAAGCGTGCCCTGGCCGGGTTGCCGAAGGAGCTCGCGGGACTCGTCGGGCCGCTCGAGGAGTGCGGCGGCAACGTCTCCGAGCTTGCCCGCCGCCTGGGGCAGCCTCAACGCAAGACCGCGCGCCAAGTCACGCGCCTCCGCGAGCGCCTTACAAAGCTCGGATTCGGCCCTGTCTAAAAGTCGAACCCCGCGCGTCTCTATTGATGCGGGGCACTTGAGGATCGGCGCGTCACTGGCGCGGGCACTGGTACAAATCGTGGCAGGCGTGCCCGACAGTGGCACGGCGCCACTGGTACAGGCCGAGACGCGATAAAACAAGCCATCCCCATCATCCCCGCGATATAGGCCCTTTTCTCGCCGGTGAGGGTGGTCAGGAGGCACTGGCGTGCTTCCTGACCACCCTCCCCCAACCATCAGATAAATCTGATTGGTTGCAAGGGACTCGAAAAGGAGTAGTGAGGGATGATGGGGATGGTGAATAAAACAGTGAAAAAAACAGAAGAAGAAAAATTGGAGACAACTGAGAGGAGAAGGACAGAGACCGGAGGAGAAGAACTGGTAGAGGGAAAACAGCAAGTCAAGGAAAAGGGCGACCCGAAGACTCTGACGGAGAAGATGCTGGACTTGATGGAGCGGATTGCCGAGTATGGGTTCCTGACGATGGCCGAGATCCACTTCATCTTCGGCAATAAGACCTGGGCCTATGGCGTGATGAACGAACTGCGGCGGCAGGGGATCGTCGCGGATTTCGACACGCACATGAGCCCGCGCAAAGGGCATTATCTTACGCACAAGGGCTACCGGGTGCTCGGCAAATTCCACCGGCTGAAGGTCGGTCTGCGCTTCAATTTGGACCGCTACAGCACCTTCATTTTCCGCCACCGGCTGGCCTGTGCCAAGGTCGGGATCACGCTCGCCAAACACCCGAACGTCCGGGAGTTTATGCCGGAAAGCCGGCTCTGGAAGCGGCGCAAGAAGGCGACGGACAAGCTCTGCGACGGCGAGTTCTGGTACGCTGTTCCGGGCCAGGAGAACATGGAGCGCGTGGGCCTTGAGGTCGAACTGACGCTCAAGAACCAAGGCAAGCTCGACGAGTCTATGGAGCAGTTGGGACGACGCAAGGACCTGGGCCAGGTGTGGTGGCTGTGCGGCGACTCGACCACATTGAGGGCGGTACAGCGCGAAACCAGGCGGCGCGGCTACTGGCTTGCCCCGCAGCGCCACTTCTTCATCCTGCTCGACGACTTCCTGGCGGCCAAGGGCGGCAAGGCCAGCCTGACGGACTCGGAAGGCCGGGCGTTCTCGATCGACGCGGACGCCCCGACCCTGCTTCCGCGCCAACCTGAGCCTGAACCGGAGCCGGAGGCACCGCCGTCTGGCACCTTTTACCCTGTACGACCACCGCAGGCGGAAGTCGCGCCCGAGCCAGAACCTGCGCCGGTCCCCGCTCCCGAACCCAGTCCCCTGATGCGGAATCTCGCAAGCCTCCGCGGCGCGACGTCACGAGTTCTGGCGTGGCGCGGGAACTGGCTCCGAGAATCTTGGAGCATCTATGAGTGCCAAGATGGCCGTCGGATACTGAGTTTTTATCGCTGGCCGCACGTCTGCGCGGCGGTCGCACTGACGCTCTCGTTTTTCGCCCATCGACATGCTCCGGCGCTGCTCAAAATCATGGAGCCCATCGCCAACCCGCCCGCGCCGCCGCCGAGTTGGCGCAAGCGGCACTTATACGACTACGGAATCACGCGCAATGAGTGGACCTTGTATCCCCTTGCGCTCAGCTCCTCGAACGGTCGTTACCGTTTCAAACTCCAGCTCGTCAACGGCTTCTATCGGGATCGCAAGCTATGCAGTCTCAGCGTCCAAGACCTTGACGGGCGCACGCTGGCGAGCAAGGCCTGGAATGAGGCGACCTTCGGACCGGGGTATCGCCTGGCCTCCGATGCGGCATTCGAGTTTCGAGGATCGCGCCTGGTGGACAGATTTTTCGTAGCCCTTTCCGCCTGCAACGGGGAATGGGGAGCCGAGTCGTTCTTGGTCCAGTTCCGCTGAGAGAGCTAAGGCCTTCGCACAACACGGGGGATTGGGACCCCTTCAAAAAAACAAAAGGATCGGAATGATGGGCCGATCCGCATAGGAGATACATAGACCAGAAAATCGCCGAGCAGCCGTCGGACAAGCCGCAGACCAGAAGCGGCATCAAGAACGCACACGAGGCCTTCCTGTCCCGTTGCACTGCCCTTAACTTGGCGGACGGGACGCTGGCTTGGTACGAGAACATCCTGCGCGAGTTGAGGCAGTCCTTGAGCGCGCAGGGCGTCGAGCGCCTAGAGCAAGTCGCGCCCGAACACCTGCGCAGCCACCTGAGTGGCCTTCGACGCAAAGGCCTCTCCTCGGAGACTGTATTCCGAGCCTATGGAGCGATCCGGTGCGCCTTCCGATTTTGGAAGCGCGAGGGCAAGCTGGCGGACAATCCCATGGAACTCATCGAGCGGCCCAGGCGCGAGCGTACGCTGATTCGGCCGCTGAACCCGGAGCAAGCCGCGCGGCTGCTTGAAATGCCGGACGCGCGAAGCTCCCAGGGCCTGCGCGACCGCGCCATGATGGCGCTCATGCTCGACTCGGGCCTGCGCGTTTCGGAGGTCCTATCGCTGGAAGTAAATCGGATTGAGTGGGTCAACTGCACCTTGACCGTGATGGGCAAGGGCCGCAAGGAGCGCACCGTGCCATTTTCGGCAAGGACCGGACAAATCCTCTTGGAGTATACGCGCGCCCGCGCCAAAGGACCTGTGAAGGACCCGCAATTCTTCCTCGGCCGAACCGGGAGAAGACTGGAACGCACCAAGGTTCGCAAGCTCGTCGTGCGCTACGGCAAGGCGGCGGGAATCGAGGGCGTGCGTGTCTCGCCGCACACGCTGCGACACACCTTCGCCGTCATGTATATCCGCAACGGCGGCGACTCGTTCAGCCTGCAAGAAATCCTTGGGCATTCGACGCTGGAAATGACGCGCCGCTACGTCCACCTGGCGCGGAGGGACGTGGCCGAGCAGCACAAAAAGTTTTCGCCGATGGATTTTCTCGCCGGGAAAGGCTCTCAAGCGATCTCGCCGCGGAGCCCTGGGATCGCAGCCGCATGACCCGGAGCAATTTAATAAGATCGAATCCGAAGCCATGACAAAGCGAAAGACTACGGCGATGACATTTCCCGTTAAAGCGCACTTGCGGGAACGGAACTCGGGCGCGAAAGTTCCCGCTACCGTTCGCCCGATGAGCGAGCCTGACCTTGCCCAATGGTCTCGGTGGGCTTACGGCACCGATGATCAGGATAAGGCTTGGGAATGGGACAAGATTCTAAAAGAGTCCGAAAGCGGACGAACGGAATCCTACGCCCTTTACGCCGAGGAACGGCTTCAAGGTCTCGCGTGCTTCGATACCGCGGGACATGCCATAGCATCTGGAAAAGCATTGATCGTGGACTACATCGCTTCGCGGCCTGGAAATCGCCGCGGCTCCGGGGGCTTTAAAGACGTGGGCACGGCTCTCTTAGCCGTCGCTATCCATCGCAGTCGTGAGCTTGGCTGGGCAGGACGCCTCTGGCTCGAAAGCTTGCCCGGAGCCGAAGAGGTCTACACGCACCTTGGATTCACCAAGCTCGACGGGCGCTCAAAGGACGGCTATGTGATGTTCGAGCTTTCTGAGGGGAACGCAGATCAACTGTTTGATCTTGCCCGCACGAAAAATATCGTGTCACTGCCCTGACGGCCCCGGAGCAAATTCGACGTTGACAGTCATGGATGCGTGCTCTATACTAAGAGTGGTGCAATTATGTCGAACACGAAACTGAACCTGATCGATCTGGATGCCGCCGCGGAGGCCGAGCGCTTTGGCGCTTTGGCCGTCAGCCGGCGATCCAAGAACCGCCGCGCCAAGATGACGAAGTACGGACTGACCACCTCGCAACTGCGCGTCGTAATCGAGTCCGCTTCGCATCTCATCTACGTGCTAAAGCGAATCAAGAAGCCCCTGCACGTCGGGAAAGCGACCCTTGCGTTAAGCGAACGGGGCGATACGGAAATCGTTGAGATGCAGGGCATGAAGCACGCGCTCGCGCACCCCTAAAACTTCCTCCCCTCGGTCATTGGCCACTCGGAATTCTATTGACTTACTTTCTGGGTCTGCTATACTCCATTGGGCCCCAAGGTTGATTGATAACCTGGGGTCGGTCGGCGGCAGGATAAGACGGAGACGAATTGGCGAACTCCTTCAAGGCTCATAACCTTGAGGTCGCTGGTTCAAATCCAGCCCCCGCAACCATTTAGACTCGTTTCCCGACGGTAGAACGACCAAGAACCCTGGCAGAAAGGTGCCGGGGTTCTTCGTTTTTCGGGGCCCCGATGCCACAAGGTTAGTGGAGGTCGGGAAATGGAAACCAGCGCCCCGCATCACGTCGGCAAGCGCCAAGTCTCGCTTGCCGAAGCCTCTGAGGCATTCCGGCTGCGCTGCCAAGCGCAGAACCTCTCGCCGCTCACCTGCGCGTGGTACAAGCAACTCCTCAAGGTGTTCGAGCGCTTCCTGGAAAAGCGCGGCGTCACGCTCGCGCGCGAGGTCACGCCGCATCTCATCCGGCTCTACCTGGAGGAACTGCGTGCGTCCGGCAACGCCTCGGGAACCGTCGCGCGGACCTACGGCGCGATACGCTGCTACTTCGGCTTCCTCGCCCGCGAGCGGCTGATCCCGCAAAACCCGTTCCAGCTCGTGGAGAAGCCGCGCATGGAGCGCAAGCTGCTACAGCCGCTGTCGCTGGAGCAAGCGCGCCTGCTGCTCGCGCAGCCCAACCAAAAGACCTTCAACGGGCAGCGGCTCTGGACCATTATGGTCCTCATCCTCGATACGGGCCTGCGCGTCTCGGAGGTCATCGGCCTGCGCAAGGACAAGGTGGACTTCCAAGCCGGGGTCCTGCGCGTCATGGGCAAAGGCGGCAAGGAGCGCGAGGTTCCCTTCTGCGGCATCGCCAAGCAGGCGCTCTGGAGCTACATGCTGCGGCGCGGCGATATCCCGGCGCAGGACCTGCTTTTTGTCAGCCAGTTCGGCGGCAGGCTCTGCCGTTACTCGCTCGGCAAGACCTTCCGGCTCATGGGCAAGAAGGCGGGCATCAAGGGCGTGCGCGTCTCGCCGCACACTCTGCGGCACACCTTCGCCACGCAGTACGTCAAGAACGGCGGCGATGCCTTCAGCCTTCAGAAAATCCTCGGGCATTCGACTCTGGACATGGTACGCATCTACGTCGAGCTGGCGGACCAGGACGTGGCGATGCTACATCAACGGTTCAGCCCCATCGAGCGGATGGGCCTGGTGCCCGGCAGCAAGCGCCGGGTCCTGGTGAGGTAGGCTATGAGGAGCTTTCTTCTCTGGCTGCGCGAATGGGACTACCGCCCGTTGGCGCGCCTTCTCGTGTGGTGCGGCCTGGCCTGCGCGACGGTCCGCCACTACCGGGTGGCGTTGCCCGAACCGGCCGCCGTGCTGCGAGAGTTGGTGCTGGGCTGGCTGTTGAGCTTCGGCCTGCTCACCTGGATACAGCTTCGCCTCGCGGCGGGCGCGTGGTGCGTGTTCATGGCTCTCGATGACTGGACCTATGCCTTGTCCGAGCGCGTCGTCCGCCCTCTGGCCGGGCGAGCGTCCTTCGCGGCGGGCTTCCTTGTGGCACACGTGGTGCAAGTCGCGCTCGTTATAGGGACCGTCGCCGCTTGGCGCGCGGCGGACGCGGGACCGAGATTGCTCGCGCTTCTCGCGGCGGCGCTTCGGGCTACTTGCGGATGAACTGACGCAGCGCTTTCACGCGCGCCGGGTCCTGGAGTTGCTTGAGGATGACAAGCAGGTTGCTCTTCTCGCCCGCCGTCCGGCCATGGAGCAGCGCCTTGAGCTGGCGCTCTATGAGCGCGTCCGTCCCGACGGCGCGGGGAACCTCGCGGAACAGGTCCGCGAGCGAGAGGTCCAGAGCCTTGGCGAGCTTGGCCGCCGTGACGATGCTTGGGGCTTTCTTGCCCGTCTCGACGTAGCCGAGGAAGCCCACGTCGATATCCGCCAACTCGGCGAGCTGGCTCATCGTCAGCCCCGCCTTCTTGCGCCAGGCGCGGATGCCCGCGCCGACCTTCCCCAACAGCTCGCCTTCGTTCATTTTGTCCTCTGGGCGATTCTACGGCTAATAGGCCAGAGGACAAACAATCCAAGGGACTAACTACTATAACCACTCCTATTGACAAATACCCCTGAGGGGCTATACTCGGGAAATGCGCGCCCTCATCGTGGACGATGACCCTTCCATGCGCCGCGTGTTCTGGCGCTGCCTGTCCATGTGGGGCTGGCAGGCCGAGGAGTGCCGCTCCATCGCCGATGCCTTGGCCGCGTTCCCCAGAGAGTCGTTCGACCTGGCTCTCTGCGACGTGGACTTGCCCGACGGCGACGGGATCGCGCTCGCGCAGGCGCTGTTGAAGACCAAGCCCTCCCTCATCGTCGTCATCGTGTCAGGCAGCCTCGACAACCTGGACCGGGCCCGCGAGCACGGGTTGAAGGCTCGCCTTCGAAAGCCCTTCGCGCTTGACGAACTCAAGACCTTGCTTGAACATGGAAGGACAACGAAGGCTTCATGACGCTGCCAAGCGCCCCATTCCCTAGGCGCAGGACAGGGGCTATAATCACGCCGATGAAGCGCGCCCTCATCGTGGACGACCAGGACGGCTACCTGGGATTCTTCTGCCGTTTCCTGGGTCTGCACGGCTTCTCGCTCGTGGAAGCAGCCGACGGCGGACAAGGCCTCGCGCTGGCTCGCTCCGAGAGGCCGGACCTGATCTTCATGGACTGGTGCCTGACCGACCGCTGCGGGCTCGACGTGGTGCGAGACCTGCGCAGCGAGCCCGCCACGGCTCGAATCCCAGTCGTCGTGATGTCCGGCCTCCGGGAGTCGGCCGAGGACGAGGCCCAGGCTCTGCGCGCTGGCGCCGACTTCTTCATGGACAAGAGGGACATCAACCCCGGCGACGAACTGGGCGTCAACGCCTTCTTGAGGCACATGCAGGCGCTCATGCTTCGCGGCGCGGGCGGCGCAACGCCGCCACCCAAGGGCGAACGGCTCTACCAAGTCGGCGACCTGTGCCTGAACGCGGCCCGCGTCGAACTGACCGTCGCGGGGCTCCGGGTCCATCTCAAACCCAAGCCGCTGGCCCTGCTCGAAGCTCTCCTGCGCCAACCCGGCGTCGTGCATGCACCCCAAGACCTTTGGCGCGCGGCCTGGGGTACGCCGCGAAGCGGCGACTGGGAGCATGCCCTCGCCGTCGCGGTCCACGAACTGCGGACTGCGCTCGGTCCGGCCTGGGCGGCGCGGATTGAGAACCTCCGGGCCAGAGGGTATCGGCTGACGCCCCCAGGCCCGCGCTCGACCTGAGCTTGTCAAGGGGCCGTGCCCTCGTTACCGCCTTTTTACAAAGGGCCCATTTACGACGAGGCCGCGTGGGGCCACGGGAGCGCCTGCTGATACTTCGCTGATACTTCTCCGGCTGCGTCTGTTATGCTAAAGCGCGCCATGCGACTCACGGCGCGATGTCGGTTTTCGGGGTGCAGCGGAGTATCCGAGTCACGAGTCAAACAGGGTCCATGACCGCCGAGCGCAGAAGTATTCTCCTGTCAACCTGCCTGTTGCTTCTGCCACCGCTGTCCCTGGCCGAGCCCCAGCCGACCAACGTCACGACGAACACCTTCACCCTCGACCTGACCCCGCCCGACCCGTTCTCCGCCTTCAGCGCCGACCGCATGGTAGCCCTGCCGGACGGCGCGCGCTTCGTGCTGGGCAGCGGAGCCAGCAACAGCGCGAACGCCAACTTCCTTTTGAAAGTCAACCCGAACGGGACTCAGGCCTGGGCCGTGCAGGTCGCGGACCCCTTCACCGCCGAAGTCACGGGTTTGGCGGCGGATACGACCGGCAACGCCTACGTCGCCTACACCGATTTCTCAAACTTCTCGGAGCCTCACGCCCGAGTCGTCAAGTTCAACGCGGCGGGCGGACAAGCGGCCAGCGCGGACCTGACCACGGATACCCCGGGCGGCGACGGCTTCCCGTTCTCGGAAGGCGTTGGCGTAGACTCGACGCGAGGCCGCGTCTACGCGGCCTACTCTTTCTTCAGTAACGCTCAGGGGCAGGAGGCCTTCGCCGTCGCGGCTCTCGACACCGACCTTCAGCCCGTGACGACCCGCGTCTATGATCCCGGCTTTACCGGGGGGCTGGGCGTCCTTCCGGGCGGGGGCACGCACGTGGACGGCGTCGGGGACGTGTGGGTGCTCGCCCTGCAGATCGCGCCGACTCCCGTCCCGGCCATGCTGGCCGTCCGCTTCACCCCGGACCTGGCGGCCGTGTCTTCCCTGCCCTTCGACTCGCCCTCGCCCGAGGAACTGGGCGCGGCGGCCGACCCGCGCGGCGGTATCGTCGCGGCCGGCGACCGCCAGGGCGACGGCAACCTCTACCTGCATCGCGTGACGGCGGGAGGCTTCGGCCCCGGCTTTCGCTTCGAGGGCTTCGACTTCACCCCATCCCCGATGGCGGTGGACCCGGCGGGCAGCCTCTACATCGCGGGCTTCGACCCGAGCACGTTCTTTCCCGCGATAGCGAAGATTAACGCGGCAAACGCCCTGGCCTGGGACCAGCCGGGGCCTTACCTCATGCTTCCCGACAACTTGTCCATGGGGGCGCTTGCCGCCGTCAGTTCCGCGACTTTCGATGCGGGCGGAGTCGATTTCAACGCGGACCCGATTCCTGTGGTCCTGCTTCATTACCAAACGACGACCAGCTCGGGGACCGATACCACGCCACCGGCCGCAATCACCAACTTGACAGTCGCTCAAATCTTCCAATCGAGCGTAGCCTTGACGTGGACAGCCCCGGGCGACGACGCCAGCACGGGGACGGCGACGAGCTATGACCTGCGCCATTCGACTCTGGGTCCAATACTGACTGAAGCCTCCTTCGCCGCCTCGACCCAGGCCGTCAACCTCCCCGCGCCGAGTGTCGCCGGGAGCACCGAGAGCGTCGTCCTCGTCGGCCTCAATCCCGCGACGACCTACTTCTTCGCCATAAAGGCCGTGGACGAGGCGGGCAACGCCGGGGCGCCATCCAACTCACCCTCCGCCCTGACGCACGCTATCGGCGGCGGACGGCTCACAATAGCAGCCGGCAACGAGCCGACGCAGATCGAAGTAGTCGGGAGCACCTTGCCAATTCCCTTGACCGTGGTCGTGAAGGACTCCAGCGGAACAGCCTTGGCCGGAATCGGCGTGGACTTCTCCATCTCGTCTTCACCGGCAGGAGGGCAGAGTTTCGTGTCTTCCGACACGGTGACGGCCGCCGATGGCAAAGCCGCAGCGGTCTTCCGGCTCGGCAGCGTCCCTGCGGACTACGAAGTGCGTTGCGAATGCCCTACTTGCGAGGCTGGCGCGAGTACCGTGACGTTCAGGGTGTGCGGCAAGTTGGCCAACGACGACTTCGATCAATTCGACGTGAGATGGGGCACGACCACCTATGACAACACGAATCAGGCCATCTCAGCTGAAGGGTGTGCGCTCTCCTCCCTCGCGACCCTGAACAACTTCTATAGGACGACGACAAGCTCCGCGATTCCGCAGACCGATCCAGCCGCGCTGAACCAGTCCTTGCGTAACCTCAACGGGTACGCGGCTGGCGGAAGAATAGACTGGACGCGAATTTCGCAAGCATCCAACGGCGGAGTTCGCTTTGTCGGCATGCGCAACGTCGGAGCGAACACTTCACGCCAACAGCTGCAAGCCGATATAGATCAAGACCTCTTGAGCGGCAGGCCGGTCGTGATACGAGTTCTTCGGACTAGAACGAACGGCACTCAAGGGGAGCACTTCGTCCTCGCTATCGGGCGCTGCGGCAATGAATACGTGATATCCGATCCAGGCTCAGGGACCCGCAACAGTTTTGATCCTGCGGACCCGAACTTCACCTTAACGGGGATACGCAGGTTCTCACCATAGGAGACGACATGAATCTCATCAAGGTTTTGAGCATCTTGCCGCTGATTCTTCTTGCAGTAAACTCGCATGGGCAAGGGCTTTCATTCGACCTAACAACATTTTCCTCTTCGACCTACGCTCGCCTGCTCGTGACCGATTCCCTTGGAAGGCGCGCTGGGACGACGACACCGGGAAACGAGGATCAGTTCTTGGAAATACCAGGTTCTAGCGCAGGACTTGAGCGAATTGACCCCGAGGAGAACGGATGGGGCCAGGAAGGCTATCAACTCTACATCAACAACGCGGCGTCCGGCGTGTATACGCTATCAGTACTCGGAATCTCGACGACTGGCTACCTGCTGACGATACATGCAACTGCTACGAATGGGACGCTCAATCCTGGGGCCACCGAGTATGTGGGATTCATCGCACAAGGAGCCACCCGCATATACCAATTGACGTACTCCCCAACCTCGGGGGCACCCGTTGCTGTGAAGAGCGCCGTCTCCTTTGCGTCGTTAAGGCAGAGCTTGCAGGCTGCTTTCCAAGCGGATCAAATCGGAGACGCCAAGTTCGTCGCCAAGCTAGACAAAATTCTGGCAGAGGGCGAAAAGGCCTTATCCAGAAGGGGTGGCAAGGATAAGCACGATGGGGGTAAGGAAGAAGCCGTAGCCAAGCTGCGTGAGTTCATCAAGGAACTGGAAAAGGCGGCCGACAGCGGGGATAAGCACGGCAACCTGAGACACGAGCATGGGAAGGACGGGAAACGCTTCATCTCAGCTCAGGCTCTCTCCTCGCTGCGCGCGGACGCGCAGGCCCTCATCGACCAACTGGAGCCGCATCATCACCACGATGACGACAAGCATCACGACCATGACGAGCATGACGACCACGGCAAGAAGGGCGATGACCGCCACGGGGACAACGGGCATGATCGCTAGTCTACCGCTCGTCCTGCATGCCCTTTCCCCATTGGCGCATGCTGGTTCGTTGCCGAAATCCGCCGCACCCGATGACAAGGGGTTGGTACAGATCGTTCTCTCCAGCGCTGCGATGACGGCTCCAAAAGAAATGTGGGAGCTGCTGACAATCGATTCCTGGAAATTGTCCCTCCGGCTCCCGCCTGATGGGACAGTTGTCCGACGCTGCGATAATTCATCTACATGCCTCATGCTGCATCAGGAGACCATCTCTGGAATCGATGATGCGGATGGCGTCTGCAGCACCTCGAGCAAGGAGGTCGCGTTGCGTCAAAAGGAAGCCATCGACCGAGCACGCTCCGATGCCGATGCGCGAGCAGCTCTTGGAATCAGAACTTTTTCGATGTCGTCATTGGCAGGGCTGACGAAGAACAACGGGCTCAAGATTGTCTATGGACTCCAAGACTGTCAGGGAGACGTACCGGGTGATGAGCCAATCTCATGGTATACGGGACAGGCAGCTTCTTATTTGGATAACAAAGCCATCGAGGTTCACCTCGCATTCAAGGTGGACGAGAAGGTTCTCAACAAGGAGTCGGCCGCTTATTTGGAGGCTATTCGACTCAAGAAGTCCCACAATTCAACCCGGCGCTGGTGGGAGTTCTTTGAGCAAGTAGTCCACTCGATAAAGGCCGTAAATGGAGGACAGGGGCATGACCGCTAAACGCTCCCGGCTCGCCTGGACCGGCCTGTGTCTCGCCGCGGCGGCTTGCGCCGTCGCGCTGGCCGCGCCCATCCAGGCTCGGCCGCGGCGCTCTGCAGCGACGGCAGCTCTCGACGACCGCCTTTATGAGATCGCCCTGTCCTCATCGACGCCCAAGATCTACCAGGACCGCCTCAAGCGCCTGCTGAAGAAGCACGAGAATCAGCGCCTGCGCGTCCTCAAGATGAGGCAGCGGCAGAATCAGGGCAAAGGCACGCGCCGTCGCGGCTTCGGTCCGGCGGCGCGACTGTCCCGCATGAACGTCCCCGACCCGGCGCTGCGACGCATGCTGCGCGGTCGCGGCGGCGAAGTTCGCCGCGCCGATCGCGCCGGGGTCCAGGTGCCGGCTAACGCCTTGAGCGAAAACAGCGACATCACCGTGTCGCAGCCTGACGCCGTCGACGAAGCCGCCCGCCAGGCCGTGGCGGCCAACGGCGGGAAGGCCCAGGCGTCCCTGCCGGTCGCCTTCGGCCCCGAGGGGACGACCTTCTCCGAGCCGGTCACGATCACGCTTCCCTACGACGCGGTCCTGGTCGCCTCGCAAGGGCTGCGCGAGGAGGACCTGAAGGTCCACTACTGGAACCCGCGCTCCCAGCGCTGGGAGGACCTGCCTTCGACCGTGGATTGGGCGCAGAAGACCGTCAGCGCCAAGACGACGCACTTCTCGGTCTATCAAGTGCTGGGGCCCGGCGGCGGCATCGGGGTCGCGGCGGCCGACGCGGCCTTCGGTTTCAAGGCCGCGTATGCCTTCCCCAACCCGTCGCGCTCCGGCGCTGCCGTCACTTTCCGAGTCCAGCCCGGGCTGGCCGATTCCGTGACGGTGCGCGTCTATGACGTGGCCGGCCGCAAGGTGCACGAGTCCTCCGACTTCCGGTCATTGGGCTCCTTCGACGACGGCAACGGCCTGGGGGTGCAGTTCACCTACGAGCACGTCTGGGACGTGTCGGGAGTCGGCTCCGGGGTCTACACCTTCTCCGTGACCGCGCGCAAGGCCGGGGAGCAGGACATCCGCAAGACGGGGAAGGCCGGCGTGATACGCTGAAGATGAGAACGCTGCCGCTCGCCGCGCTGCTCGTGCTCGCCGCCGGGGAAGCCCGGGCGGCCGAGACGGCGGCGTTCCTCGATATCGGGCCGGGGGCGCGGGCGTTGGGCATGGGCGGAGCCTACACGGCGCTGGCCGACGACGCCAACGCGCTCTACTGGAACCCGGCGGGGCTGGTCAAGCTTGAGAAGCGCGAGTTCACGGCCAGCCACGCCGAGATGTTCGAAAGCACACGGCACGACTTCCTGGCTTACGCGCATCCCACGAGCCAAGGGACCTTCGCGGGTGGGCTGACATACTTGAGCCAGGGCAAGATCGACGGCCGCGACAGCCTGGGCCGCCAAACGGCGGGCTACGACGCCTCGGACGCGGCGGTGAGCCTCGCCTACGCCCGCAAGCTCGACATCGCCGATCTGGGCGCGGCCTTCAAGTATCTGAGAAGCCATATCGGTTCCACCGAGGCGCAAGGCGCGGCCGTGGACATTGGCGGCAAGCGCGAGCTGGAGGGAGTCGGTCCGGGCAGGCTGGTTTTGGGCGCAGCGGTTCGCAATCTCGGTCCCGGTCTCAAGTACCAGGACGAGCGCAACGACCTGCCGTTGCGGCTGGCCGTGGGCGCGGGCTACAGCTTCCAGGGCGGCCACGCGGCGGCCGTTGAGGTCGTCAACGGTCCACGCGGCGCGGGGACCGACGCCTCGCTCGGCGGCGAGTTCCAGGCGATCAAGAACTTCTACCTGCGCGCGGGCTACACGACGCGGACGGCCGTCACGGGCGGCTCAGGCTTCGACGCGGCGCGCGGACTCACGATGGGCCTGGGGTTCCGGGACGGGCGCTGGGGCATCGACTACGCCGTCCTGCCCTCCGGCGAACTGGGGCGCTCGCATCGCGTCTCCCTCGCGGCGCGCTGGTAGTTGCCGTGGCTGATTTGAGCCTGCCCCAGCGGCCTTATCTCCTTCAAGACTACGTCATCGTCGCACTCGAAGAGCTTGAACGGCGCAGCCCTCCCTCCGAATTCATTACCCGCGAGTGGCTCGATAAGACCCGCGCCGAGATAGACGGCGTGCTCGCGGCCATGGCGGAAGTCATCGAGCGCGCCGAGCCGAACCTGTCGCCAAAGAGCGTGGACCTACCCGACGGCGACGGCATCGCGCTCGCGCAGGTGCTCCTCAAGGTCAAGCCCTCGCTCCTCGTCGTCATCGTCTCGGGGAGCCTGGACAACCTGGACCGAGCGCGCCGCGCCGGGCTGCGGGCACGCCTTCAAAAGCCCTTCGAGCTGGCCCAGCTCAAAGCCCTGCTCGAATGCGAAAATCAGTCGAAGATTACATGAGTTATTGACAGGGGTGGGAGGCGGGGTTACACTTCCCGGAAGGTGCAAGGCATGAGCAGACTGCTAATCCTGGCCCTGACCCTCCTACCCGCCTCTGTCGGCCTCGCGCAAGACGAGGGCCAGGCGCAGGAGCCGCAGTCTCCCGCTGCCGCGAAGCCACGTCCCGAGCTGTCCTATCGGCTCATCAATCAGGCCTTCCAAGGCGCGCTCACCCCCGAACAGCTCAAGGCCCTGGGGCCGCGCGCCACGGCCGAGCAGATGCGGGACGCCATGACACCCGAGCAGAGGAGCGCGGCGCGCGCGGGCCTGGCGGCGGCCGAGGCCAACGCGCGCACCCCCGAGGAGTTGAAGGAGATTGCTCGCGGCTATCTCATCCTCGATGAGAACGCGCCCAACCAAGGCGAGAGCGCTCTACGAGTGGCGCAGACCTTGCAGACGATAAACCCGCAGGACTCTGATGGCTTCTCGATGGCAGGCAGCGCCTCCTACCAGATGGGCGACTACCCGGCCGCGACTGAATGGGCCAAGCAGGCCCTAAAAATCAACCCCAGCGACGAGCGCGCGCGGGCCGTCTACATGCTGTCCAAGGACCGTATTCGGCGCGGCGCGAGCAGCGCGCCGGGCGTCACCGGCACCGCGGCGGGCCCGGACGGCATCACCGCGGCCGGTGCCGAATTCTCGATCCCGGAGAGGCACGATATCACCCCGCAAGCCATCGGCTTCGTGCGGCAAGCTGTCGCCGCGCGGCGCCTGGGCCGCATGGAAGAGACGTGGAACAACGTCCAAGCCGCGATGAACGCGGACCCGCAGTCCAAGACCGTGCAGAAGCTCTACGAGATGGCGAAGGAGGACCAAGCCCGGCACGCCGACACAAAGGAGTTTCTGCGGCTCTCAGGCGAAGCGCTGGACTCAGGACGGTATCAAGAAGCCGTTGCGCTCGCGCACCGCGCCTACGAGCGGTCCGGCCACAATCCGACGGTCAAGCAGATTCTGGACTTGACCCAGCAGACCGCCGACAAGCGAGCGCAGGAGGTGGCCAAGAATGACCTAGAAGTCTCTGCCACGAAGAAGAGCCCGCGCAAGGGTTTCCACCCACTGACGACAGCGGCCATGATTGCGGGCGTCCTCGTCCTTGCGTGGGCGGCTACACCCCAAGAGACCAAGGACCACTTCAAGCGCGTGCTGTGGGACGAACCAAGGCGAGAGCTACAGCTCGCGGCTGTCGCGGGCCTCGTCGCCTTCGCGGGCTGGCAGTTCGGGCCGAGTGCCTTGGCTGCGGCAAAAGAGATGCTTGCGGCAGTGGGGCCTCCAGCCGCGTCAGCGATGCAACTCGCGCCAGCGGGAGCCGGAGGCGCTGGCTCCGGCGCGCTGGCCCCGGCCCTCACCTGGGCGGAAGCGGCGACGGCGGCCGTGAAGGCAGGCACGCTCACGCTCCTTGCGAGAGCGGGATTCAAGAAAGCAGCGGAGCAGTACACGAATGCGAGTGACGGCTCCAGGGGCGACCCGAGCAAGGGCGCCAAGCAAGGAGATGTTTATCGTAACGTCGAGTTCTATGACGAGTCGAAAAGTCCCCTTGGCGAGTTCGACGGAGTAGATCTGCGCCGAGGAAGTTTTATCGAGGACAAATCCGCAAGAGGCCTTGGCACAGTTGACCCGAAGACTGGTCTCCCCAATCGCACGGCGGCCGAGTGGGCGCGCGACAAGATCTTCGACAAGACCGTCACTCGCATCGAGAACCTGAGGAAGGCGGTTGGCACTCGCCCGACTCGCGGCGGCTCCGAGGTTGTTCCGGAGTTGGAAAAAATCAAAAATATCCGGCGGCTGGAATTTCGCATAGACGCCGACAGCCCGGCCTTGCGCGAGGCGGTCCTGCGGGAGGTTCAGCAGTTGTCTGCGAAGTTCCCGGATTGGAAGTTCTCAGCGACGTTCGGATTATAACTATGAGCCTTAACATCTCAGCCTACTTTCGCGACAAGAGCAACAAGGTCCAACTGCTCGATAAGCCAGGCGCGCCGGAAACGCTCGCGGGATTCGAGGACTACCGCGAGAAGTTCTACGGTTCGGGGGTCGTGCAGTCTTTGGGCTGCGAAGTTCTTCCCAAGTTAGCCAAGGGCGACCTATACGCCGAAGGAGCGGAGCTCGACGCGCTTGAGCGCGAAGTTCGGCTGCTGCTTGGCAAATTGTCAACGCTAGCCGAGTCCCTCGGATGGTCCGGGAAGGAGGGGCAGGACCACTACGGATTCCGCCTCAACAATATTCTGCGAGCAGTCGAGAGGGCACGCAATCACCCTAGCGGAAATGGCGGCGTTTACATCGGATAACGCCGTGACCTAATAGAGACTTGATAGGGAGTCCTCGTCCATGAGTGACCGCGATTACCGAACGGAATGGATGTATGAAGTCGAAGTCCTCCGCGCTCGCAACGTCGCGGGCGGGCAGGTCGCAAGAGAATGGCGGACGCGGCATGTCGAAGAAATCGAGCGCGGCGAGGAGGTGCGCTGCGTCCACTGTAAAGGCGAGGTTCGCCTTCACAAGGGCACGAAAGTGCGCCACCATGCCGAGCATAAGGACGCGGCCGACGCCATGAAGTGTCCCGGCAGCCCGCTCGGGAAGGCGGGAGCCCGGATGAGACCTTCGAGCGCCTAACGACGGGTCCATGTCAAAAATCACTTTCGGCTTTTCTTGCGGGACGTTCTCGATCGCTTTGTCGGGCAATGACATCGTATTGCCCGGCTCCAAGAACCAGCCTCTGCGGAAGTCTCTCATCCCGCGCGTGGACATAAACGACGCGGCGGGACTCTACAGAATGCGCGTGACGTGCGAGGGCAGCGTTGTTTGTGATATGCCGGTCCACGTGCTTTGGGTCGGCCATCAATCTCAGCGCGAGCCGTTTCTTGGCCTCAAGGCCGACGCCCCGCAGGAGCTTCGCGCGGCGCTGAACGCCTATGTCGGGAAGGCGGTGGAGCTGGAGTTTACCCCTCGGAGTCAGCCATAGACCCATCGCCGCAGAAGCCGTTCCTCCTCCAAGACTACGTTATCACCGCGCTCGAAGAGCTTGAACGGCGCAGCCCTCCCTCCG
>FRDC01004961.1_pt1 | contig 41526 bp, 77 predicted proteins | sample 1106171 | NCBI WGS metagenome assembly FRDC01 (sample SAMEA3930566, study PRJEB13176) | freshwater metagenome | biome: Drinking water system; feature: drinking water; material: water | place: Singapore | collected 2014-12-20 | reverse complement strand
ATCGTCAACTTGGTCGTGTACGTTCAACAGTGAATCGTGCTATTAACTTCCACTCGGAATGGAGCCGCTTGAATGTGGCTCAGATTGAGGCGGAACGATACTTTGAACGGGAGACTCGTCGATCTTTACGTTAGGATCGCACTCTTCTTTAACTGGCTTGTTTAATTCAAGCTTAGGAACATTGTGTCTGTTAACTCTCGTATAAAGCTTGTGCACAAGCGACTCCATCTCGACATGTGGTGGAGATTTCTTCAGTTGCGCCATGCGCGCCTTACGAAGATTTCCTCGTTTCTTAGGTTCAATGATCTTGTCGGCGAGACCAAGCTTGATAGTCTCATCCGCCGTAAGGTATAGATCGCGTTGGCAAACGTCTTCCCAGAACGATCTGGGCATTCGGGAATTGGCTGCATACACATCATAGAGCATATCCTGAAGACGAACGGCCTCATTCATTGCAATCTTTGTGTCCGTATGTGTTCCTTCGTAATACTCGCTGCCGTCATGAACCATTACGGTTGTATTTGGGTGTAAATAACGTTCATCGCAGGTAGCCATAATCCAGGTTGCACTACTCTGGATAATGCCACCACCAAAGAATTTGACTTGACATGGACAAGCTAAGATTTCGTCATATAGTCGAAGCATCGCATAGGGATCACCGCCGGGTGAGTTCATATGTAGTTCAATGGGTCTTCCGGGGCCTTCACTCACCAGTCGATGAAGAGCTCGCACAGCGAGCTCAATTGATCGTTGGGTCACTTCTCCGGACTCTTCACCAGCTTGGTATGTGCAGTCGCCGAAGTAAATACGACGGTTCTTGGAATCTACACCGTAACTTAAATAGTCATCTAATTCCGTTTTAATGGCCATACGACCATTGTACCTATTTTTTAAGTTGCTGAAAATATTTCTAAAAGGAGAAATAAAAATGTCTAAACGAGAAACAGTTGAAGAGTTCTTAGCTCGAGGCGGTAAAGTCACAAAGTGTCCACCTGCTCCAACTCCTGAAGAAGAGACTACAACTAGAGTAAGTCCAACCTCAAATGCTGGTTCGACTATGATGTCTCTAGCTGAAGGCGCACTTTATTATTCAGAGTCTCGGGCAAAGCCTAAGGAACGTAAGAAGGCGGAGAAGACAATTAACTTCTCTGCCCTTCCTGCTTCTCTCTTGAAGTACATGCCAAAGAAAGATAGCTAATGATTCTGTACGAAACAGACTCCAAGAGTAAATTTGGTTGGACAATTACTCTTGGTCGCAAAGACACAGGCACCTTTGGATATCATGTAGACTTTTACGATGCTCCAATCTACACACTCAACCTGTTTGTCTTTTCTGTTTCGTATTGGGGATATGGCCAACCTTGGCTAGATACTTTTAGTAAGCTAATAGGCAAAGACTGGCGCAGCGAGAAATAATTAAGTACGCGTCACGTTGGGTGTACCAACGCCAATCGTCTGGTTAATACCTACGCCAATACACTCAATGTTGCGCACCACCGTTGCTGTAACTAGAATTCCATCAATGAATGTAAGTGTTGCAGTGCTGCCAGTTGGTGCTAATTTAGCTAGCGATGCTGTATCGTTATTGTTAGTATTTGGAAATGCGCCAGGAATATTGAAGGCAGTAACAGCTGCTGCCGCGTCATCTTCAAAGATCGTTCTAACTTGTTGCTGTTGAAGTGTAGTGAAATCGTCCGTGTATCCGTCAATTGGGTCAATTAGAGGATCTGTTACAGGCCCTTTAACTCCATCACCAAAAGCTTGATGAAGTGCTGCGTCAAGACTGATAAGTGCTGCTGCTTGGCTAGCTGTAACGACTAGTGCGCCAGCTCGAACGGCTTCAGGCGCGCCAAGATCAATGTTCTGTTGAATGCCGGGGACGTTGAAGATTTGTGGCACTCCCATTAGAGGCGTACCAACACCAACAGGTTGGCTAAAACCGCTTCCAGGTACTGTTAATGCTCCAGTTTGATGAGGTGTACCTAAGACGACATTTTGAGCAATTCCAACTTCCGTAGGAGTTAATGGAGTAATAGTGGCATTAACAGCGCCCATGGCAACAGTCTGATCAATTCCGATACCAAAACTTTGGATGGGCGGTGTGTATGGTACACCAACAGCAATGACTTGATTAATGCCAACACCCTCTGGTTCTAGTGGGGTGATATCAGTAGTAGGCGTTCCAAGCGTAATAGTTTGGTTAATACCTACGCCAGCAACTTGTGGTGTTGCAGTTGATTGTGGCGTTCCAAGCGTAATAGTTTGGTTAATACCTACGCCACTTGTAACAATTGGATAAAGATCAGCCACAGGTCCATCAACACTTCCACCAACCCCAATCGTTTGGTTAATACCAACGCCGAAGAATTCAACATTACTTGCTGCATCTACATTTGGTGTTCCAAGCGCAATCGTTTGGTTAATACCAACGCCAACAGTATTTGCAGGACCAGCGGTAACAGGTGTTCCAAGTGTGATCGTCTGGTTAATACCCACGCCAACTGGTTCTAGTGGAGTGATATCAGCAACTGGTGATCCTAGATCAATCGTCTGGTTAATGCCTACACCAACCGGTTGTTGTTCAACGGTCATTACTGGCGTGCCAAGTGCGACAGTTTGTGCAATGCCTACACCAATAGGCGTTGCTTGTGTGTAATCAAAAGGCGTTCCTAGGTCAATCGTTTGATCAATACCAACACCAGTAGTCGAAATCAGTGTATTGACTGTCGGCGTACCGAGATCGATAGGTTGGTCAATGCCAACACCAACTGCGTCACCGGCTGTATTAAGGTTTGGATCGCCAAGGACAATTGTTTGGTTAATACCAACACCAACACAGTCGATCTGTGCAGGTTGGATAACTTCAACAGTTAAGCTAGGCCAGTTATAAGTACCATCTTTCGGCTGCAACATTTGCGAACCAGAAAGAACCTTATTTTTAGCAATTGAAAGTGTGTAAGTATTGCTTGCGACTAGTGGTCCAGACAGATTTAATAGGACGCTTCGAGAACCAGTCAAGTACGTAACACTAGTGATAGATGGGGCACTAGGACCTGAAAGTGTCCAATCTGATACCGTAGTGCTAGCTGATACGGTAGGGGCAGTGAACTGAACCGTAATTGTATTTAAGGCATATTCGGCGTATAAAGCCGTAAATAACATACCGATTGGTAGTTCATTTATGCTTGTAACGGTTAAGTTTCTAAAAACTTTGCCAGCTGGTCCGTTAAAGTTCGGATGAGTATCGAAGGTGCCTTTGATCTGCTGCAACCCAGACGCCGCATTAGTGTCAATCTGCTGGCCTGTTGCATCGGGAGGTTGAGTAACGTTATATGCGGCCATTATGTATTACGACATTGTCGGCGTACCGACATCGATCGTCTCCGCAATACCCGATTGTGTGGGCGTTCTATCAACAAAGATAGGAATAGTAGTTGCAATGTTGTAAATACTAGTAGTGCCATCGCCAAAAGTGCCAGTGGCTATCTTTAAGCTGTACGCGTATAGTGGACTTAGGACACCGGATAAAGTCAATCTAACGTATGATTTACCGGTAGTAAAGGAAACCCCTGTAACTGTAGGTGCAGATGTTCCAATAATAGTATAGTTAGAAGCCGTGGTCATAGCACCACTAGTAACTAGTGTTCTATCTGTCTGAACATATAAGAAGGCTACGGAACCAGACGGTGCATATCGCGTGCAAAAGGGGATTGGCATACCTCTTCCTCCTGTTTGAGGAGAAGTAGCCGGATATGAAAGTGTGTCTTCGTAGAACCGAAAAGTACTTGTCTTTATCTCGACGGAAGCATCGGGAGGTTGAGTAACGTTATATGCTGTCACAAATCAGCGCCTCCTTGTTACAATCCTGGAGCCACCGAAAATGGAGTTAGAAAATGTCCTGTTACCGCGCGCTCAGGACTACCAGTCGAAGGCACAGTGCTACCAGGTGAAACTTGAGCTCCAATCCACCATGCGTCGGGTAGTCGACCTCTCAATCCCTTCTTAGAAGTAGTGCTATCGTAAATGTAAACGCTTGGGAGCGCATCAACTGTAGAATCCAATGAATTGGTTGTTGTTGCCAAACCAGAAAAGTTATTACCAGAAAAACGATGCATAGGTGATAGCCAACTACAGTTGGAAGTCGTGAGTGCCGTTGTGCCATCTGAAGCTCTTCCACGCATACCACCAACAATAGAAGAATCACTCATTGCTCCAACGCCAGAATCAAGGTAATTGGTATAGAAAAGTGTTCGGCCAGTATCTCCAGAGTGATATTCGACTAGAGGTTCCATAGCAATAATAGTAGAAAAATAACCTGTACCATTGCGAGAAACAAAGAATCTGAACCCACCGTTAGCGTCACATGTTAAATGTGTTTTCCCAGCTGCAGCCGTAGTGGTGATATATGTAACTGAAGTAATTGCTGATTCATTGGTAGATGTAGGTCGAGCAGTTGTTGAACCACCTGAAAAGACGTTGTTAGAAACAATGAACGAACAAATGTTGTCAGTGGTCGGTCCAATAAAGTCCATGCAGATGTACCAAGGACCGTCAAGTAGACCAGACGGGCTCTTAATTACGAACCATGTGTGCGCGCTGCCTGCAGTGTTACGAACCCACTTAGAGTCTGTAAAAGCACCGGAAAAAGAAAGACGATCGGTTGAGTCGATACCTGAGGTCACGCTATCAGAACTACCTTCAAGTGTCCAGTAAACTGAGCCAGGACGAGCACCTTCAGGTCCATCAGTTCCTGATTGGTAACCTAGTAGCATAGCTCCAAATGCCCACATGGCACTGTGAGCCATTCTGTTAGCCGTGCTAGTATCGGCAAGTGCCATATTAGCTGATGTGTACCAAGTCTTAGATAGAGACATATAAACCTCTTAGGTAAGCTTGAAGATCTTGTTTGTGCCGGAGTCTGGCGTGAAGGTAATATCGCCACCGTTCGTGTTGAAAGGAAGCGAAACGCCAGTCGTGGTATCAATGAGAACTAGAAGAGGACTTGTAGCTGCTGAACCAGTGTCCTTATAGATTACGAAGTAGCGTACAGTAGAACCGCCAGCAACTGCAGTGAATGTTACTGAGGAACTGTTGAAGACTCCGTTTGTAATGGTAATACCGCTCATCGCTTGCGGCACGCCAATAACGTTCGCGTTCACATCGTCCCAGAAATCGTGGGTCGAAAGGTTCGGCGTATATGTGCTCGATACGAGCGCAAGTTTGATGGTGTCGCCATCGAGATCGAAGGAGGCATTCAATAGACCTTCCTTGCCTTTAGTATAGAGTGCATTTGCCATGATTATTTTTCCTTTTGTATAAAGATTATGATTACGACGGGTCTACCTTTGAGACCAAAATTCCATCAACGAACGTTAATGAGCCGTTAGATCCACCGCCAGTAATCTTTGCTAAAATTACTGTAGTTGAAAGCCCAACGGGTAAAGCTCGCTTAATATTGAAGGCCACCAGCATTGCAGCAACTAGAGATTTAAAAGGTCCCTTAACTCCAGCTTTCACAGCTTGTACGTCAGGATTATCATACAGTGGCATAGGGTCATAAACAGGATTAGCAAGATTGTCTTCGACACCATATGTAAAAGCAAGTTCAAGGTCACCCTCTAGAGTGACGAGACCTGTTTCCTGATCTGCTGTAACTACTAGCTTAGCCATAACAATTATTCTACTTCGGTACAAGTTAATCTTTTCTGAAACAAAGGGTAGGTAAATGAAACCATACCTTCACGCGCTGGTCTCAGTCAAGAAGTGGAAGGGTAAGCCCCAGGATTATCAGGCAATTCATGACTTTCTTGACTCCCCTAAGGCTGCTCATCCCGATATGCGGCACAGAGCAATTCTGCACAATTCATTTGGCTGCTTTATCGCCGAAAAGGTTTTCGGTATTAACATTACGAACTCTGACGGGAAAGTTGTATCTGTGAGAGATATCGCTGAGCAGCACATCATTGACGACATGGGGACTATTCCGACTATATCGGACTATCTCGATGAAATGCCGTTCTATGATTGGCTTGGCGGCAAGANNGATGATATGCCATTCTATGAGTGGCTTGGCGGCAAGAAGAAAGAAGTTAAAGAGATTTCCTTTGACAGTTTGACAAAGGAATGAGGAGATACATAATGTCTTTTAAACAAGATTACGATGACAAAACTGGATTATTGGTTATTCAAGGTGAAAACGGGAATCTTTACGAAGTTTGGACCAAAGGTAAGCAAGGCCCACTCTGGGATCAGGATGAAGTTCTTGGGCTTCAAGCTGCAGCTAGATATTTTGGTCTTGACGAGAATGCTGGCCCTTCTGTCAGTAAGTGGGTAACTACAGGACTACTGTCTAAGTATGGCAGTAGTTTACGACCTTATGTATTTAAGGTTCCTGAATTAGATCGCTTCAAAAGAGAGCGGCCAGATTTGATTCTTGATGCTAAAAATCGTATTCGTCGCGATAGGTCGTCAGTATAATGTAGTAATGACTGATGAAGAAAAATTAGAACTAAAGCGAAAGTGGAGTCGTGAGGCATCAGCTCGTTTTAAGTTAAAACACCCGGATAGAGTTAAAGCGATTACGCAAAAAGCAACCAAGAAGTCAACAAATAAACGTAAGCGAGATAAGCTTCTTAAGCGCTATGGCCTAACAGAGTTAGAATACAATGAAATTCTGGCCAAGCAGGGCGGCCATTGTGCTCTTTGTCCGGCAACAACGTTCTTGCCGGGTGAAGATAGATGTTTAGCAGTCGATCACAATCATGTGAGCGGCAAAGTTAGAGGTCTCCTGTGTCAGCAATGTAACCTGATGCTAGGATACGCAAGGGATCTTCCAGAAAAACTGGAAGAAGGCGCTTCTTATTTAAGAAGGCATACCAACGAAGGAGCAGTACAAGATGGCAACAGGTGTTTGCAAGTGGTTTAACGATGCAAAGGGTTATGGCTTTATCACTCAGGATGGCGGTGGAGACGACGTGTTTGTCCATCACTCAGCCATCCTGATGGATGGGTTCAAGACTCTCAGTGAAGGTCAGAAGGTGGAGTTCGATACACAGAAGGGACCTAAGGGTCTTCTTGCTGCTAATGTTCGCACCGTCTAAGGTAGTTAGGTCGACCGATAGTACGCGGTAAAGCGACACGTATAAGCTCTGCAATAGGGGACGCCTGAAGCTACGAAAACTGTACGGGCCACTTGGTGGGTTGGAACCCCACAGACCACATAACTAGGGACGACAAATCCACAAATCGTCCGCCGGAAAATGAACTGGAAAGCGGATACCTGAGATGGTGCTCGCGCCTGTAAACAAGGTCTTATGAAGATCGACGAAAGTGTACATAAATATCTTCAAGACAACAAGATGCTTCCTGATGGTAACCATATGCTCTATGTTGGTGTTAAGGGCGGTGGATGTTCAGGATTGCAGTATGTTTTTGAAGTGGTGAAGTTCGATCCAGAGAAGCACTTTGCCTATGACATCTTTGTCTGCTCAGATAGCAAGTCATCACTATTCCTAAAGAACTGTACGTTGGTGTACAAGCAGTCAGTCGGTGCTTCAATTCTTGTAGTTGAAAACCCTAACGCAGTATCAACTTGTGGCTGCGGTGAAAGCTTCAGCTTATAAATCATGGATCTTAAAGAATATAAGAAGGTTAAGGCGAAGTTCATGAAGGAAGCTCAGAGTGTCTTGGCTAAAGAGTTCAAGACATTCTTCACTATGCACCCTGACATCGACGCAGTTCGATGGACACAATACACTCCTCATTTCAATGATGGAGAGCCTTGTGAGTTTGGGCGTCATGAGTTTGATGCTCGAGTTATTCAAAAGAAAGGTAAGGACGAAATTGGTACAGCAGAGCTCATCTCTGCAACTGAAACTGACGATGAAGGCTTTTACGAAGGATGGGACATTGATGGCAAGACGCCTCTCGGCAAGGCACTCAGTGACCTCGAAGATGAGTTTGATGGATCTGTTGATGATGTCTTCAAAGAAGCATTCGGCGATGGTGTCCGAGTGACAGCAACCCGAAAGGGCTTCAAAGTAGAAGAATACGACCACGACTAACCCGCTTTTCCGAAACAATAACCACAAGTTGCACAACCCGCTCAAGGAGCAATGTAAGACATGAAGCCTTCCAATATCAACGCAGTTCTGGATCTCGCCCTGAAGGCCAATCAGATTGGCGAAATCGTTAACCCGATGTTCACTGGCGATGCAGGACTTGGCAAGTCCCAAATCGTTCAACAGTGGGTTGAGAAGCAGCGAGAGACTGATCCAAGCTTCGGATTCGTCGACCTTCGCATTGCGTATCTCGAAGCTCCGGATCTCATTGGCTTCCCCGAGACGGCCAAGGACTCGAACGGTCTCGAGCGAACGTGTCATCGTCTGCCTGAGTTCTGGCCGACTGAGGGTCGCGGACTGATTTTGCTCGAAGAGCCGAATCGTGGTACGACGGGCGTCATGAACTGCCTCATGCAGCTTCTGACGGATCGTAAGGTTCACAACTACACTCTCCCGAAGGGCTGGATGATTGCAGCGTGCGTCAACCCCGATTCGTCGGAGTACGATGTGAACGCGATGGACGCCGCGCTCAAGGATCGCTTCGAGGAGTTCGAGGTTGAGTACGATGCACTGACGTTCATGGAGTTCATGGAGCAGAAGAACTGGGACATGAACATTCAGCGCTTCGTCGGTAACGGTGTCTGGGTGTACAAGACTCCGAAGGAGCTTGGACAGAACGGCAAGTACATCTCGCCCCGCACTTGGAGCAAGGTGAATGCTGCTGAGCGCGCTGGTCTCAGTCAGAACAACCGAATGCTTCACCGCATCACTGTGTGCGGCATTCTCGGCAAGGACATCGGCAACGAGTACCACTCGTACTGCTTCGATCAAGCGCCTGTGACCGCTCAGGAAATCCTGAAGGACAAGAAGGGAGCGTTCAAGCGGCTGAAGGAGCACTGCGCAACCGACACGTATCGCGGCGACATGATTCCTGTCACCGTCGACTCGATCATCAAGGCGTACGGCGGCAAGAAGGACAAGTGCACGCCTGAGCAGATTGATGAGGACACGATGGTGGAGGTCGCCAAGATTATCCCGGCCGATCAGACTGCTAACCTCATCAAGGGTTGCGGCTACGCGGTTGCGAAGGGTCGCATGTCGGACTTCTTGAACCAGTTCGTCAAGGATCACCCCGAGCTCATCGCTGTGATGAAGAGCAACATCAAGGTGAGCCGCGCGACTGGCGTCGACAAGAAGTAATAGCTGAAGTACCTGAGTTAGTTTAATGCATGGGTAGTTACTACCATGTACTGACAGAACTCCGTACCTTGACTACGGCGGCGTTGGGTAAGAAGCCAACACTCAGGGAAACTTGTAAGGCCATCGAAACGATCTTTTAAGATTACGTTATTTGGTACTAGCTTAATTAGAGTGTGCGCTTCCAAAGCGCAAGATTCGGGTTGAAGTCCCGAGTGCCGAATAAGCGTAAATCACAGATTGGTCTCAGAGCGAAATTTATCTCTGACGGTGGCCAAGTAGAACAGGGATCGCAACCCTGGGAGTTAAGTAAGACAGCGAAATGAGGAATCTGGTTAGCGCCAGCACAGCCTTAGTCTAGGTTAACGCCTACGCCTCTGAACAACTCTTTTGCTTTAATCCCGATTCGTCTAATGCTAGGACAGCACAGTGCTGACATAAAGGTAGGCACTGTGAAGATGGATGGTTCAAGTCCTCCATCGGGAGTATGAATGACAGCAATTATAGAATCTGTGCCATTAGATGTTTTAACGGTTTTGTAGCTTGCATAAAAGGGTTAAAGCTAACAACAGCTAGATTTTATGGATTAGCTGGTGAAAAACTTTATTCTCGCTATGTTTGGTGGACACCATCGTGGTATGAAACGAAAAAGAAAACCTAGAAAGACAAGTAAGAACATGTGTGAGCCATGCGGGAATGTAGCCTGCGATCCTATGTGGCCAGATACTCCAGCGAAGAAAAAGATTCAGAAGCGATTTAAGGCAGGTCTGTGTACCGGCTGTGGCAATAAACCCGAAGAATGTAGGTGTAGGAGCAAGACATGAGACCTTGGAATGCACCAAAGATGACTGCGCCTGAGCGCACACTCTGGCAGAAAGCAGCTGATGACGCAAAATCAGTTAATGAGCTTCTTTACTCGCTGCTCAAGTTTTCAGTTGAGCTGAGAATGCACCCGGACAGTATGAAGGGTTTGCAAGATGGTATTAAAGCCGTCAACACTTTCTACGAAGGTGTTGTTGGCGATCTCGAACGCGACAAGGAGCCTCGTCGATGAGTTACTCAAGGGTATCTATCATCTACGGTGTTCCTCTTACTGAGGACTGCGTTGACTTGATTAATAAGTGGGAATCTGATGTCACCAGCGATAAGTGGTTTGAGGACGACTATGGCTGTTGCGGCTTCGCTCAGCTCTATACTGCTGGTGGACCTCCTGCTGGTTACTGCGGCGTTGAACTCGATGAGCTCAAGGCTTATAGCAATCAGGGACTTGCTGATGTTCGCATGAAGCCTACTGCTGCAGAAAAGAAGCAGGCGAAGGAGTTGGTTGAGAAGTTGGACCCGGAACTGCGTGCTCGTGCTGGGAAAATCGGTCTTTACTTTATCTGGTGGGATTCATAATGCCTAACAAAAGCAGAACACTGATTAAGCTGGATGATGAGGTTGTTGAGATCACCAAGGGACCTAAGGGTCTTCAGGCCAAGAAGATCACCGATGAAGATCTGCTTCAGGCAAGCCTCCTCGAGGAAGGTGTAGAGACTCTGCTCGAGAACGACATTAACAAGGTTGCCAATGAAGCCTATGAGGAGCTTAAGAATAGCTTTAAGAATACGCTGAAGGCTAATGTTCTTAAGGTTGTTGGTTTTGAAAATCGCTGGAGTAGTAATGGTTGGGAAGTAGATCACTGCAACGGTCGCAGCTCAGCTCTTACTAGTTACATGAGTCATAAGTTGCAGCTAATGTTCACTCAAGAGTTTGACAAGATCTTGCAGCCTGAAATTGAGAATATTGTTAAGCCTGTCAAGAAAGCGCTGGTGAAGGAATTCGAGCAAGAATTTAAGCGTAGAGCTCGAGATCAGATGTATAAGTACACTGAAGAAGCTGCAACTGCGTTCCTCAAAGACTTGGTTGGCAAAACCATCAAGAAGCACCAGCGAAAGCTTACCGAGAAGGCCGAACTTGCCTTCCTTGGACGTAAGCTCGAAGAGTCAGAGGATTCTGACGAGTCCGACGACTGAGTTAATCCTAATCCGAATATAATAGACAATAGATTCATACACGGGAGACTTGCATGTCATCAAGACTTAGAAGCAAACTGGAGAAGGAACTGCTTGACAAGGAGTTCGTCTCAGTTGAAATGAAGAGTCAGTGTCTCGCTACAGTGATTTATGAGTGCTGCACGAAGACACACCAGTTCATGGGTGCGGTTCTGCAGAGTCTCACTATCAACTACAGCCATCAGCTTCCCACGGCGGGCATTCTGTTCAATACAGATGCTAAGCACTGGGAAATGCTGATCAATCCATACTTCTTCTGCAAGAAGCTTAACGGTGAGCAACGCAAGGCTGTTCTGTTGCACGAGCTCAGCCACATTCTGCACAAGCACCCTCTCCGTGTTCCGTTTCTCAAGATTTCGCCCCGCAAGCGGGTGCTGATGAACATTGGCGCAGACATGGCCATCAACCAGTTTATCAAGAACTTGCCTGACGGTTGTCCGCAGTGCACTCCGTACGACCCGGACCATCCGATGCAGTGCCCGAACGATATGTGCCCTGGTCGAGGCATCTTCTTGCGCGATTTCTTCGACGTCGACGACAAGACCAAGGCTCGTATTCCATGGAAGGCTAATCAGACCATGGAGTACTACTACGAGAAGCTTCTGACCCGCTTCGAAGACCCTGAAGACGGAGATGGCGACGACAATGCTGGCGGTGGCGCAAGCAGCGGTGACCTGCCTCAGACCATCGATGAGCATCTCTGGGACAATGGTGCAGTTGAAGAGAAGGACATGCTGGACGCAACTGAGGAGTTGGCGAAGCGAGCGATGGTGAAGGCTCGCTTGGACTACGACTCGCTGCCAGGCAGTGTCAAGGAGTTGCTCGACGACATCAAGGTTCGTCGTGCTGAGTTGAACTACAAGCAGCTGATTATGTCAGCAATGAAGAGGCATGCAAGTGGGCACGACCGGAATCACACGTGGACTCGGCCATCTAAGCGATACGGAAACAAGGCTCGTGGAACAAAGGTGGGAGAGCTTCCAAAGCTTCATAATTTTATCGACACTTCTGGGTCTATTTCCATTGAGGAAGCTAACGGGTTCCTTGACGTTGTTGACCAATTCCTCAGGGTCGGTAGCCGCAAGTGTGACCTCGGATTCTTTCATACAGCGCTATATAAAGACGATAAGTACAAGATGGGGACCAAGGTCGCCCGCGAAGACATCCAGTCTGGTGGTACAGATCTCACGCCCGTGATGCAGAAGATTCTGGAGCAGAAGCCAGACCTCAGCGTTATTCTCACAGACGGATGCTACGGGGACGTTCCAGTAGAGCAATGGATGCGTCCTGGTGAGAAGTTCCCACAGGTTCTCTTCGTTATCAGCAAGGACGGAACTACTGACCATCCGCTCAAGCGGTTCGGTGAGACTGTCAAGATTCCTGACTCGGCAACCTTTAAGAAGTAATATGAGTACCTTTCGTAGGGTTACGGTTATCCAAGAGTGGAGCGAGGATCCGCTTTCTTTTGCGGATCCAGCTCCAGACGAAGTTAGGTCTACTTACAGATTTTTAGCGACTATTAGAAGTCTCCGGCTTATTAAGCGGAATGTGTTCTTTGGAGCTATTAGTAGAATGAAGATAGCCAAACTGGTTATTAAGAAGCTTTTAGCAGAGCCCTGATATAATAAGCACATGGCCGATGACGCGCTCACAATACTACAGAAGTTTGAGCAAGTTCTTAATCTTGCTAAAGATATTGCACTTGAGGAAGAGTTTCTCGAAGAACTTGCCAAGAGTTGCCCTCGCTGCGGCAAGCCGTCAAAAAACAAGAGTAACCCGGCTGGCCGTTGCTCAGCATGTCTCTCAAAGTTAGCTGCTAACAAGAAGAAGGTTGGTCACTATCTCCATGAGCACAAAGTGGCAGATGATGCCTTGCGCCGTCAGAAAGGCAAAAACGGTACCGCTCATAAAAAGTCTTCTGGCCTTGGATCTCGTAAGTCTATCATCAAGCAAACGCATGCTGCAGAATCTAAAGCTGGGCGGGTTCTCTCACCGGATAGAAAAGACAACTCTAAAGGCTACGCTGCTGGAAATACTCGAATGGTACCTCCAGAACTCAACCGAGGTCGACATCACGTAGATAAGAAGAAACTCAGTGCTTGGAAGAAGCGTCTAAAGAAGTCAGAAACAACTGATGAAGAGTTTTACACATACATTCTTTCTAAAGCAACTGAAATCGGTTCCTCTGAAGAACTAATTGAAGCTCTACAAGAAATGTCCCCAACAGAAACAAATACCTTCCTCGATAATCTGGATGTAGAATAAACCTGTAGTAAAAAAATATAGGAGCGATGATGCAGCTGCTAATCAATGTCCTTTGCTTTGTTCTAGGTGTTGTCTCAACGCTTGGTGTCATTGTTGTCTGGGCTTGGTACTTGCGAATGCAAGATCGCATCACTCGCGCTGAAACCGCTCGAAAAGAGATGGAAGATGCGATCAAGGCGTTTGAAGAGCAGCAAAAGGCAGCTGCAGAAGCACTGCAGAGCAGCATTACGGAGCTCGTTAAGCAGCGTCAAGCGCGACAGACCACCACGCACCCAACTCCTCAGATGCCTCAAGATCCAGGTGTCGCTGCCTCTGTTAAAGAGCGGCTGAGGAAGGCAGTTGAGCTCACGGCTAAGCAAAGTAAGATCGATACACGCAAAGGTCCCGAGTTTGTGATGCAGCACAATGAGCTCGAGCTTGAGAAGCTTACTGTTCTCAAAAGCATCCTTGCAGATGGCTTTGATCCTGTTATCACGATTCGCTTCAACACTGGTGACCAAGAGATGCTTTTGAGCAACTACATCCAGTCGATCACCAAAGGACTTGCATAAACATATGGCGTTCCACGTTGTCACTAAACGGTGCTTTCTCGCTTGTGAGAAAGTAAACTCAGTGGTGTTACAGGAGATTATCCCTGACCACCCTATGCCCCGCAAGAAGCGGACAAAAAGCAAAAAGGGCAAGAAAGGGCTTAAGAAGCTTGTAAAGCCAGTAGCAACTGAAGTGCCTAAACAGTTCAGCATTTCAATTGGCTACTATCCTCTTCAAAGATCTTCTAATCCTAATGCTCGCAATGATGATTCAGAGTATTCTCTAGATCTAACAGTTGTTGGTAAGAAAGAAGCACAAGCTCTCTATGCTGAGATTATTCAAGAAATCCAAGAGCAACATCCTGGCGAAGGTTACCTAGATAAGTTGGTTGCTAAACTACTCGAGAATCCTGACTTTAAAGTAGGCGAACCTCAAGAGGAAGAAAGCGATGATGACTGGTAAGCAATTGCGTTTTCTAGAATTGGAGCGACGCAAAGATGAGTTCAAAAAGTGGCAAGAAGATCTCCAAGAAGCGACAGCTGAACTCGTCCGAGAGCATGGCCTCAATGCATACTTTCAAGATGAACAAGGAACCGTATACAAACTGGTTGAGTGTCCTGGTCGATTCGTCACCTTCGAACGCTACGTCGCACTTCGCACCAAGCGTCCCGGTGAGGAACGCGGCAGCTTGTCCATGAAAGAGGCTCGGGAACATGGATTCCAAGTCGAATAAGTGGTTTGTGACGTGGCAGGTTCCTGCTGTATCAGGCGATAAACTTCATATCTCTGGACCTTACACTTCTAAAGAAGCTGCTGAATACGATAGAGCGGACATTGCTGGATACGAAGGTGTCTTCTACGCTCGAGTTTTCTCAGAGAATGCTGACGAACTGCTTGACGCTAAACTAGCGTCAACTGTTTAATCTTTTCCGAAACAAAATTAAGATGTGCCAGAGACATGCGTCATCAGCATGTTTTTGCTTTTCATGGGGTAATAATGGGAACGCTACGGGACGAAGCATATGAAAAATTAGATTATCTTTCACAACTAACTGAAGTAGTAATTGGCCCGCAGAACGAAGTTCTTGGTAGAGCACCTGATCGCATCGAGCTTACGTTTGAACAAGTAAACAAAAGCAAGTCTCGAACGTGGAGTTCACGAGCTGGATATGAGATCAGCGTTAATCAAGTTCTTGTTGGGGTTTTACCGCAGAGTGATTGGCCTTATCTTGGTGATATCAAGCAGTATTTTAAGTTCGAGGTTTCTGATGACTTTGAACTTGATCTAGTCAATAAAAAGATGACTGGCACCATCACGATGGTGAAAACGCTTCAACAGGTTGACGAGAAGAAATTGCTAGAAATCGCTCTTGAGAGAGCAACTAGAGTTCTTCATCAGTATGATTGGCCTGCGAAGCGTCTACGTGAAAAGATTGTAACAGTTTTGAATACGTTGGAGCCCGGACATGGAACTGAATGGGCGAAGACAATGAATGGTCGAGTAGCTTGGTCAGGATACAACGAGATTACCAATACACTGACCAACGTTATTCTCGAGAATAAGTGGCGCATTCGTGACGCAGATGTCATTTTGAAGGTCGGTGGGTGGATTAACTCGTATCTCTCTGATGAGTCAGACCAGGACCTTGGTCTCGTTAATCTTGTTAAGCTGAAGATTATGCTTGACAAGGATCTACCTGTTTATTCAATTGATGAGGTGAAAAATGCCAACACCATCTGAGCGTCTTCAGAAGATTATTGACGCTTATACGCCAAGTGAGGCAGTATTTAAAGCCATGAAGTCAAATGGTGAATCAGTCATTCTTGAAAGTGTTATCACTAAGAAATCTTCAGTTCGAGAGTTGACTGAAGACAAAGATTTGCAGAATGCGCTGCAAGCGAACATTCAAGAACAGTGGGACCCAGACGAAGGAAAGTACTTCATCAATTCGACTGTTGACGTGTTGTGGAATAAGATAACGCATTCTATTCTTCGTGAATATGAAAGCGTTAGTAAGCGTTGTGACGCAACAAGGCGGAAGACACAGCAGTTCATCCGCGAAATTAAAGTTAGCGATAAGTATTTGCCTGACTATCTGATTCAAGTGTTTCTGAAAATTAACTCTTCGTCTTATAACGAAATGACTCAATCTGAGTGCGAAGCGCTCTTCGAGCAATTTGAGTCCCTTAGGAGGACTTATGGAAAACGAAATCGATGACGTAGAGGTGGAAGTAGAGGAGAAGGTGGTCGTACGTCGCAAGCTTACCAATGAAGATGTGCTCAAATATGAGCCAATGGTGGAGAAGTTCATCCGTGACAGCTGTGTCAAGAATTGGAACGAGGCTCGGACTGGAGGACCGGATTCTCCTCTCGGTGCCTCAGGTTATACGCTCAACGACTTACGACAACATCTTCGGACAGAGATTTGCATTGCTCTGCAGAACTATAATCCTGAGTACCGCACAAAAGAAGGTAGATCTGTCAAAGAGTCGACTTTCGTTTACCAGCACCTTACGTTTCGAGTTGGTCAGTTGATGAAGCGTCTCACTAAGAAGCGTGCTGGTTATGGAGTCAGGCATAACCCTGTTCACCTCGTGATTGAGGATGGCGTCGAAGAGAGCGACTATCAGGATCTGGATTTGGCCCTTGCCTATGACAGACGGACAGAGATGGCTAACGATAAGAAAAGCCAGGTAGAAAGATTCTTAGAGGCACGAAGGAATTTCTAATGAAAGTCGTCGCAATCAGTGATACTCACAACGGACATAACTCAATCAAGGTTCCAGAGTGCGATATTCTTATTCACGCTGGAGATGAGTCATATCGAGGTCGCAAGGACGAAATTGAGGCATTTGCAAAATGGTTCGACAAGCAACCAGCGAAGCACCTAGTTTGGATTCCTGGAAACCATTCGCTTGGTGTAGAAGCGCATTGGCCTGGGTCAAAGCACTGGCTGAGCGACATCAGCCCTCGAACCCACGTCCTAATGAATTCCGACGTTACTCTCGAAGGCGTAAAGATTTGGGGAAGTCCCGTTACTCCTTGGTTTCACGATTGGGCTTGGAACGTCATTCGCGGACCCGCGATCAAAAAGTATTGGGACATGATTCCCGCCGACACATCTATAGTGGTTACTCACGGACCGCCTTTTGGGATATTGGATGTTGTTAGCCCAGGAACTCGCTATGAGGACCACGTCGGTTGCCAGGACCTTATGGATGCAATGCTTCGTATCAAGCCTAAAGTTCATATCTTTGGTCACATTCATGAAGGCTATGGAAGGCAAGTCTTTCAAGACACTCTCTATCTAAATGCTTCTATCATGGATCAGGATTACGATCCTGTCAACTTACCTCACGAGTTTGAACTGTGAAGATCTTTATCGTTGAAAATGACTACGGACTCGAAGGTTGCACCTTCCGCCATGCGTTCCAGTCTCTTGAAGAGGCCGTAGCTCACTGCGATAGTGAATACGACTTCTATGACTTCGTGGTTAGAGAGTATGACTTAGAAAATCATATTCAACGTAGTAAGCCAATTAGCTTGAAAGGTAAGAAATCAAGTGCTCGCTAAGACAAGAGAAAGGTTAGACCAATTTCTTGTCTTTCCGTTCCAAGTAGCAGTCTACTTTACAGCTATTATTCTAATTGAAGCGGGTAATCGCGCTCATAAGCACTGGAAAAGAAGGTTCGATGAAGATCTATCTTGACGACATCAGAGGTACTCCAGATACCTGGCATCGCTGCTATAAGGTAGAAGAGGTCCAACGTCTGCTTTGTGAGGCTTTGCTTGGCGGTGAAGAGATCACCAACATGAGTCTCGATCATGACCTCGGTGCTTCATACCTTTGTCCTGATTGTTACGATTTGGTGAGAGAGAATCCTGAGTGTCCTGAAGACTGTGCACATTCATGCCACGACAATGACCCTATTGACGCTCCACTGGTTACGCCGACTGGCTATGACCTTGTAAAGTGGATGGCTAAACATGATATGTGGCCAACTTACAAACCAACGGTCCACTCTGCTAATCCAGTCGGTCGAGTGAACATGCAGGCAGTTATTGATCAGTATTGGCATCCGCCAGAGAAGTGTTAACCCGGAGACTGTATATGAGACTCGACCACAAAAAGCATGATCACGATGACGACGATGATGATAGCGAAGCAGTGTCGGACAATTTTCATGAGCTTGCTGATGAGAATGGTCCAATCTGGGTGAATAAGTTCACTGAGGATTCAGCTCGGGCATTCGTCAAGCAGCTTCAGTATCAGTCTCGNNAACTTGATCCAACTGGGCCTATTATCGTCTACGTTGATTCATTTGGTGGAGATGCATACGCGCTGCTTACTATGATTGCTGCGCTTGAGCAAGTTCCGAACCAAATTATCACCTGCGCAATGAGTAAGGCAATGAGCGCAGGTGCCATTCTGCTTGCATGTGGTGACATTCGTTTTGCAAGTGAGCATGCCACACTAATGATTCACGAGATTAGCGCTGGAACTGGTGGTCACATCGATGACATCAATGTTCAGCACACTAATCTCACCAAACTAAATGATAGGCTGATGAAGCTTCTCGTTAAGAAGACTAATTTTAAGGGTGGAGTGAGTGCGCTTAAAAAGTTGCTAGCTAGCGCCCGAGATCTCTACTTAGATCCTGAAGAAGCAGTGAAACTGGGGTTCATTGATCGTATCGGTGTCCCGATGTTGCATAAAAACATTGCTGTGCAGTACGTGCTGTCGTCTAATCCGCGAGGAGATCGAGATGACCAGGATGCAGGAAGTAAGAAAATTAAAATTTAACGGTCGACCAGTAAGGGTGGTTTGTGGGCAAATGATTGACTTTCTTGACATTGACTTTGAAATTCCGCCTCCTCCTAAGAAGAAATCTAGGCCTAGGTGTACTTGCGGTGCAGAAACATGCGGTTACAAGCCGTATATGGTTGGACATGCCGACCACTGCGACGTTCATCACGATAAGACTCCAGTGATGGCTGATAACCCTTACTACGAGAAAGAAAATGGATCCACTAAGACACGTTAAGTTTTTTGCTACAGTGAAGCACGCCGGACAGACCTATTCCAGCGGATTGCCGTACACCCATCATCTGGCTGCGGTTGAGCAGGTGCTACGACGATTTGGCGTCACTGACGAGAACCTTCTCACGGCTTCTTGGCTTCACGATGTCATCGAAGACACAGAGACAAAGCGCAAGGAAGTTGAAGAGATGTTTGGAGCAGAAGTTGCTCGACTTGTCCACGCAGTAACCAACGAAGAAGGTGCTAACCGCAAGATTCGCCATGCACTTACTTATCCTAAGATTCGCGAAGCTGGACCAAATGCCGTTCGTTTGAAGCTTGCTGACCGAATTGCTAACGTTGAGGCTGGTGGAAATCTCGTAGGAATGTATAAGAAAGAGCACGAGGATTTTAAACGAGCCTTGTTTAGTGCTGGCCAAAACGAAGACATGTGGACTCACCTTGAAACGCTACTTCATAAGTAATGACGAAATGCGAGCATATGGTAAGTGGGCTATTTCTTTTCTAAAGATTATCAGTAAGCTGAAACTAGCTTCTCCTGCGGCGATCACAAAATTTGGCGGTAGTACTAAGCTAGTTAGACTAGCAAACCGTTTTCGTAGAGCAAAAATTAGGAGTAATTATGAGCACCCACCGAGTTGAAGTTGTTAAGATTGACGAGATCGTTCCCCATGGAAATGCTGACCGGCTCGAGCTGGCCAAGATCATGGGCTGGCAGGTTGTCATTGGCAAGGGTAACTTCCAAGCTGGGCAACATGCAGCCTATATTCCCGTGGACTCGATCTTGCCAAACTCGCTTGAGATGCGCCTGTTCCCACCTGGGAGCAAGATCACCCTGAAGAAGGGTCGAGTTCGCTCCATCAAGATTCGCGGCCAGATGTCTCAGGGCATGATTATCCCGCTAGACGACGTACTGCAAGAGCTCCATGCAACTGGTAAGGTCGATGACCTGGAGATCAACGATACTGGGTCAAACGACGTCTTCTTCGTTGGCCAAGATCTTGCTGGTCCACTCGGCGTGACTAAGTACGAGCCGCCTGAGCCTGAGTTCGGTGGTGGGAATGGTACTCGCGCTAAGATGGCGAGCAAGAACCAGATCAATCCCAACTTCAAGAAGTATACGGACATCGAGAACATCAAGTGGTACACCAATGTCTTCCAAGAAGGCGAAGCTGTATACATCAGCGAGAAGATGCATGGAACTTCAGCTCGCTACGGGTATGCTCCTCGCCACTATGAAGGCTTCACTGGAGCTATCAAGCAGGCAGCGATGAGCTTCCTAGCTAAGTTCCGTATCGTCAAAACGCAGCAGTTCGTGTTTGGTTCGCGCAATGTTCAGCTTCATACTGGCTCTAATAAGAGCTGGTACAAGGAAGACGTTTACTCTAAGATTCTTGCTCAAGAAGACATCAAGAACAAGCTACAAGACGGCGAGTGCGTCTATGGCGAGATTGTTGGTCACAACATCCAGAAGAACTACTCCTATGGTTGCAAGGAAGGTGAGCATCGGTTCTTCGTCTATGATGTTATGGTTGATGGTAAGTGGCTGGATTTCCCCGCTTTCGAGCGCTTCTGCAGCCAGCGTGGCTTCACTCCGGTTCCCAAGCTCTACGTCGGTCCTTGGAGTCAGGAAGTTCATATGAAGTACCGCGACGGAGATTCCACCGTTGGTGGCCAGAAGATCCGTGAAGGCATTGTTATCAAGCCCGTCGTAGACGATGTGTCCATCTGCGGCCGCAAGGTTCTCAAGAGCATCAGCGATGCCTACTACCTCGAAGACAATACTGACTTCCACTGACCTAATACAGGAAATGTCTGGAGCCGCGTTTAGTTTTGCGCGGCTCTACTACAAGTTATTTCCTTATTCAATCACCATCTTTGACTCTTTGATCTTAAATCTTCACGCGTTTTCTAAAAGATATGCTAAGCGCAAGTAAGACGCATGAAGTTAAGTATCTTGTTTTGTGGCACTTCTTAGAAGTAATGGGAAAACTCTCTCCTAGAGTGAAATGGGATGTTTATGTTTCTCAAATAACCACGGCGGCCTGGAAATATGGCAAATCAACCCTTAGTGAAGATGCAATTCGGTAGTCACGTTTACGGTACTAACCTCCCAACCTCTGATAAGGACTTTAAAGGAGTCTTTATCCCTGACGCTCAGGATCTCGTTATGCAACGAGCATCCAAGCACATCCGGAACTCCACCAAAAAGGATGATTCCAAGCGGAACACCGCCGAGGATGTGGATGATGAGCTATTCTCGTTCCAAACTTATATGGAACTAATCCGCCAGGGTCAAACTGTTGCATTGGACATGCTGTTTACTCCGATGCGCTTTTATTGCGACGATATTACTGTGTCGCACTTTTGGTATGAGATTATCAACAATCGAGATAAGCTCATTCACAAGGGGACTAATGCATTTGTTGGCTATACAAAGGCTCAGGCGGCCAAGTATGGTCACAAGGGAGACCGACTAGCAGCGCTAAATCTCTTCATGAACGCTATGAAGGGATGGAATGGCCATTACGAGCTAGGTGAATATGCTGACGAACTCGCCACTCTTGTAAAAGCTGCTGCTTCCAAGGAAGCTGAGATTGTCTTCATTCCTACACCGAACGGATCATCGGGAGAGATGAAAGATTTGCCTCACCTTCAATTGGCAAATAAGAAGGTGGGTTACACTTGCACTGTTGACTATGCACGTCAAGTGTATCAGCTAGCATTAGATAAGTACGGACATAGAGCTCGCTTGGCGGAGAGCAATGATGGAATTGATTGGAAAGCTACCATGCACGCAGTCCGCATCGCCGCAGAAGCCAAAGAGCTCTTACTTACTGGACAAATTACATTTCCTCGTCCAGAAGCAGAACTCCTCGTCAAGATCAGGACAGGGCAAATTCCTTACAAAGAAGTTGAAGCGCTTGTCGATCAAGGGCTAGAAGATATCAAAGATGCGGAGCTCCGTTCAACACTTTCTGATAAACCCAATCACACTCTTATGGATGAGCTCGTCTCCAATGCGCATTGGTATGCCATTAGAACCCATTCGCCTCTCAATCGTAGGTAACAACGAACTTAAGTTCGCTTACGACTATATTAGGTTCTTCTTAGTCTTTATTCGCCTTCTAGGCTTGAGACAAGAGAAGCCGGATGGCTCGATGTTTGATATAGCAATGGCTTTTAGTGATCGCTATGAGTATTTGGACGACAGATGGAATCACCAATAAAACTCAGTATTTTACGATACTCTCGAGAACTTAATACTACAGAAGAATTTATTCGTTTCTTTCTAGTGTTTATCCGTGAGTTGGGCTTACGAAAGAAGTCAATAAGAGGGTCAATCAACCCTTTTATTCGTCAGTTTTATCTTAAGTTTGAAACTACTTATCCTGCGCTCAATGAACGAAACAAAAAGATTCAAGATTGAGCATGTAAAGACCTATCGGTCTTTTAGGTGGCTACTTTTAAAGTTAAAATTAGCTAAACATCAAATCTCGTTAAGAGAAACAGTTGATATGTGCGAACGCGTGGGTTATTGTCGCTTTAAAGACGACCATGAAAAGTATAACAACCCTTGTATCTACTATTAAGGAAAGTTATGCGCACATTTGCCCTATTTTTACTTGCAGTTGCAATTTTTGGTTGTCGACCTGAACGTCTAATTCAGGTTCCTGAATGTGAACCAGATACAGATCCAACTGAGATCTGCGACGGTCGAGACAATAACTGCAATGGACAAATCGACGAGAATATCTTCGTGGCTTGCTCGAACGAATGCGAAGCTGGGCGCAGTGTTTGTACTAATGGCACTTGGAGTGCTTGTAGTGCTCGGCAACCTTCTGCCGAAGAGTGCGATGGCAAGGATAACGACTGTGATGGGGTTGTTGATAACAACATCCCAACTGCGCCGTGCTATCCAACTGCACTTGGGGTGAATGACCCAGCACTTGATAACGGTATCTGTAACTTTGGAAAGATGAAGTGCACCTATGGGCGTATGACTTGTCAGGGTGCTACCCTTCCGCAGATGGAAACTTGTAACGGCATTGACGATAACTGTGACGGTAAAGCCGATGAAGGAACTAGCGGCGGCAATCTCGACATTATCATTGCAGTTGATTATTCAGGATCAATGACGGACAAGATTCAAGCTCTTATTAGAGTTACTTCTACGTGGGCAACTAAGTACGCTAATCGTCCGGACCTTAAGATGGCGTTGGTCGGCATTCCTCGCGATGATCCAGCCGGCGACTGTCGTACAACTGTAATGCAGAACTTTACGGACCCTGGTACTTTTGCTACAGCATTGGCTGCCCACCCTAATGCGAATGGTGGCGGCATCGAACCTCAACTTGATGCGATCTATTTTGCAGCTCAACCTAATAATCCACTAAATCTTCAATGGCGAGTTGGTTCAAGTCACGCGATTGTTATCTTTACTGATGAAATGCCGCAAACATACGGCAATCCTACTGTGGTAACTGAACAGATGGCGCTTAATGCTGCAACGGCTAACGTTCTACGAACTTATGTTTTTACTGATGATCGCGATTGGAGCAGGTGGAATCCCAGACCACTGATTCTGCCTGATAACATTCTAGAAGCTGAATTAGATAAAGTCATTGAAGAGGCTGCTTGCAGAGGCATGTAAGTCATGAACAAGCTTATATTTAAGCAACCTATCACTAAAGCAACATACAGCTTCCTAAAAACAATCCATCTTTTAAAATTAGGAAGAACTTTTAATTCAATCTGGAATATCTACCCTTCGATGGACTTTGTAGAACGGAATCATCATGCCTGATTGTGGATTAAGCGACTGCATGTATACTAAGAAAAGAAAAGGTATGCGTGCAGTTGGTGGCTGTAAATGTGATGCGTGTCCTAAATGCGGGGCTCATATTAAGCCTACGTCGCCTATGTATCACCGGCAGTGGTGTAAGCTCCAAGCATGGATTCCGCCTCACCACCGTGGAAAGATGGGAGTAAAGAGTACTCCAATGATCATCACTGTAAACATTCCACTTAAGCCTGCTAGACCACTGTTAATTATGCATCCAGTTAAGATTGAGGAAGCCGATGAAGGTTCTGCCGCCACCGATTGAAGCTGACAAACACTCTCTCTTCGCAGATAATCCTGAAGAGATGAGGTATGCTCAATATTCTGATCCAGCTAGGGTTCTCTTCATAGTTTTATATCGTCTTGATCTTATTCAGCGCGATACGGCTTCTCAATATGTCATAACTAGATGGCGACTTCGAAATTTTGGGAAGCGTTGGTACGAACGATGGCGATCATGGCCAGAATCAAATTCCTTGTATAAAGAATCCTAACGGGACCACGCCTGACGAGGAAGTGGATACAACAGCAAAGTTAGTGTGTTGTAGATGCTTACTAGAAGTTTTCTAGAGGCTCTCTAGTCGGTGGTTTACAGCACCGAGTAAAATTGGGGTTGCCCCAACAACCCTGAGACCCGTACCCACTCAAGGAATATATGCGAATTCTAGTTGACATGGATGGAATTGTTACTGATACGCTGCCAGCCTGGCTCAAGCGCATCCACGAAGTAAGTGGCGTACTTGCTACTCCAGAGCAGATCACTAAGTGGAACCTTAATGAGAATCCACCTCTAGACAAAGTCGACCCTAAGCAAATTTTCAGTATTCTGAATGAAAAGGGCTTCAACATCAACCTTCCGCAATTAGCAGATGCATCTCATTATCTGCATCAGCTACACAATGTTGGCCACGATATCAGCATTGTAACCGCGCGTTACGAAGATAACTGCATGATCGAGACGCTCGCGTGGCTCAAAGAGAAAATGCCTTGGCTAAATGCTAAGAAGAAGGCTTGGTTCATCCACGATAAGTACCGCGTTACTGCGGATGTACTCATTGATGATAAAGCAGAAACTCTAATTGAGTACCGCAAAGAACACCCTAACGCTCATCTAATTACAATCGATTACCCTTATAACCAGCATGCTCCGGAAGGTACTCACCGAGTACAAAAGAATGGATATGAGTGGGAACAGATTGAAAGTTTAATTACGAGGATCTCTAATGGTCTATAAAGACATTGATGAAGCTTACCGAGAAGTTTTGCGTGACGTATACAATAACCCAGACTATAAGGCGGCACCTCGTGGACTTCCAATTCGAGAAAAAGTGGACTATTGTTTCAGCATCCTTGCTCCAACTTCACTCCCTATCAGGACTGCTGACGAAGAACGAAACAAGGTCATCGCCGATTATACAGACAAGGAAGTCGCTCTCTACAACTCTGGAACTAATAAAGTTGCTGACTTTGCTAAAGCTAGTAAGTTCTGGGAAAAGCTTGCGAATCCTGACGGGACTATCAACTCGGCTTACGGGTTCCTTATCTGGAAAAACTACAGCTGCACAAGCAACTTCAGTGGCGACGCACGTACTCCATGGGAGTGGGCTCGGGATAGTCTCCTCGTAGACAAAGATACTCGGCAGGCTATCATGCGATTCAGCCTTCCTGAGCATCAGTGGATGGGCAATAAGGATCAAACTTGCACGATGCATGGCAATTGGCTCATCCGTGACAACAAACTCAACCTGACGATCACTATGCGGTCGAACGACGTAGTCAAAGGACTCGTATATGACCTTCCTTGGTTTTGCGGACTAATGGATAAAATGCTTGAAGAACTAAAACCCGTGTATCCCGAACTAACTAAGGGCCGCTATACTCATTTCGTCCACTCAATGCACGCATATGAGAAGGATAATGATGTTATTAGGAAAATGATTGGCGACTAACTGCAAAGAATGTGGTTGGCCATTAGATGGCCGAAAGAAGCTTTATTGCAGCGATGTATGCGGCAATAAGCAGCGCAGTAAACGCTACTATGCTTCTCATAAAAAAATCATTGCAGATAAGAGAACGAAGTGGAGAGAACAAAATCCACTCAGAAGTCGTTATTTAGTTGCAAGGGCAGATGTTAAGTCTCGCGGAAGAAAGTTAAATCTCTCTTTTGAAGAGTTATGTGTTTACTGGGCCACTAATTGTCATTACTGTAATAAGTCTGTTGCCACAGAAAGTGGAATAGCCCTTGACCGCATAAACAATAATGGTGACTACGAAGCTAGTAATGTACTTCCTTGTTGCGGTGACTGTAATAAAATCAAAAATACAGTCTTAACTGTAGAAGAGATGAAAGTGGCTATGAAAGCAGTATTAGCTTTTAGATTGGGAGACAAATAAATGTGGCTTGTTATTCTTGGGTTTCTGGTGTTCCGCTGGCCGCTTCTTGAGCGGTTCATTGGAACTATCCGTATGTTCTTGTTTGACGCCATCATGTTTACTTTCTTCGCGGCAATGAACTTCGCGCAACCTCAGCCTTATCCTTGGCTCAGCTACATTGTCGGCTGTCTTTCCATCTATTGGGCATTCTCAGCGGGTAGAAATTATCTGAAGTACGATGCAATTCAGAGGGCTGAAAATGAGCAAGGAAAATCTAACGGCGGATCAGCTGAAGGAAGCTAAGCAGCTTGATAGAACAATCAAGCGTCTAGCCGATATCAAAGAAGACCTAAAGCATTATAAGGTTGGCGACGTCTATATCTTAGAGAGTTGGGATCTAGCCAACCCTAAAGAGATCTGGGTTGATAAGACCCACATGGGATTTCCAGTTAAATACAAGGTTGTCTTTGTTTCCGACACAGGCATTCCTTACCTGCGCAAACTTACATCCGCCGGTAACCCAACTGGGGACGCAATTATTCCGCCTGAAGCAGAGATAGTTAATGCCATTAAACGTACTTCTAATTCCCTTAAAATGGGACTTTTTGGCGGAAGTGCAATCAAAGAGCGGTTTTCTCTTGATCCTGAACAACTAGATTCAATTCTTCTGCAGCAAGAGTTTAACCCGATGGCGCAACATGCTGAGAAGTCGAAGCTCTTCAACGAGATTAACAAGCACAACAAGGACGTGCAGGTCCAGACTGGATGGAATTCCTTTAACAAGATTGCAGACTTCTTTAAGAGTCTTCAACCTGGTGATAAGTTCTGGACCTCACCCGAGAAGCAATTTATCGTTCAGTCTATTGCTAAAGTAGGCCGGGAATACTGTATCACTGCGACAGACATCAACCAACAAACAGTAACATTTAACTTTAGTCACTTTCAACATAGGCGTCTCTATAGAGAACAACCACGTTCCTTTGCAAAAGAATCTAAGAAATGATGCAAAAGTATAGATACCGCAACATGACTAAAGAAAAGATGCGCAGAAAAGTCATGTTTCTTAGAAATATGCATTTGCCTAATCACGAGAACGGGGCAACCCGCGTATCATGGTGTACTTTTTGGCAAATACTATTTAAATTACAGTTAACTCGCAAACTTCATCACTATTACTAATCCGAATCGATTTCTTACCACAAGGAGATGTAAATGTCCAACGCCCAAGGTGTCGCGCCAGCTCTCACTCCAGTTGATCCAGTCTCTGAGGAGCAGAAGGAATTCCTGGCTGAAGTTGAAGTGATGGATTTGACCCCAATCAAGGACAAGACTTATATGGTTGCTGTGGGTACGGGTGACCCGAACAAGGTGAAGTTTCTTTGTTCGACGGTTCATGGACCCTACAACTTTACCGAAATGTGTCAAGAAGTTGGAGACATGTGGGTTCAGCATCAGCATCATGCAAAGGCGGTCATCCTTGAGAAGGACCCGAAGGCCAAGGTTCTTCTGCTCGATGCTAACACCATCGATTACATTGAGTGCCACTACGTCGACATTATCATGGAAGAGACGTTGGCTGGTTTCGAAGACAAAGAGTATACCTGCACAGCTGGAACCATCGAGGAACCGGTTGAAGAGAAAAAGTAATGCCAGAAGTTATTCCATGCGATGACTGTGAGAAACCGTGCGGAATCTACATCTGCACAGGTTGCTATGAAAAGGCCAAGAGTCGAGCTCGCATCGAAGAGATGAAGAAGGCGATCAGAATTGCTGAAACTAGGCAATCAACTGCTAGAGGTCTTAACTACGAGAAGAGCTATCTGGCTGCTTACGATGATCTGCTTGTCTTCCTGAAGGCAGAGCTTTACAGAATGGAACATCCAGATTATGCTGCTAAGACTCGGACCGTACTCGACTAACGTTATCGACTTTCGAAGTCACCCGGATGCACTTACAACTATTGATTGGATTTTAGCCACATGTTGTAAGCTTGGTCTTATTTCTGCGCAATGTAATCGTAATAGCTATGGATTAGCTTACGGACGGTATCAACGATGACAAAGAAACTAGTCAACGCATACACTGAGCACAAAACCTCAGACATCTATGATCCTAACGGGAATCCAGTTCTGCTGAGTGAGTTTATTGAGCGTCTGCAAACCATCGAAGCGGAACTCCTTCAGTCAGGTTGGACCAACCCTGAGATCTTCATCAACGTTGATCTTGGTGATTACTGTGATGGAGATCTTGTCATCGGTCTCACTGGCATGCGACTTGAGACAGACAAAGAAGAACTTAAGCGCTTGAAGCAAGAAGAGCGAGATGAATTACGCGAAGCAAAGAAGGCAATTGCTAGAGCTAACAAGATCAGCAAGATGAAAGAAGTTGAGTTGGCAGAACTTGCAAGGCTGAAAGCTAAGTACGAAAAATGAATCTTGATAAAAGAAGAGGGTTGGAACTAACAGACATGTTTTTGTCAATCTGTTGGGTTCTTAGTCTTGTCTCTAAACCAACATTTCAAAAGGCGTACGGAATAATGTACGTAAAGACACTATGAGTTGCGGATGCAAGATTGGCGGTGGTCCAGCTGGAGTTTGCGCTTTCCACCGAGCCGAGATTGTTCGACGTCGTAAAGACAAGTATGACGCTGCAAAAGAGGCGTGGATCGTAAAGCAGATTTGCGCTATTGCAGAAAAACTTGACATGAAGTTGGATTCTTTTCCTAAGAAGGAAGATTATGACTAAGCGTTTGTATGACGATGATGGTCATTGGCTTGAGGATAAAGAGGTAAAGGATCTCGCCCAAAAGACCAGCAAGAAAATCAGAAACATGCTAAAAGCCCTCTTTATAGAGGGCTGGAGCAGGATTGATGTAGAGCGAATGCTATTCGATCATGTTCGTTTCGAAAGCACTATGTTGGCACTGCTGAAACAGTGCGAAGTATCAGAAAAAGAAGGAAAGCGACTAATCCGGAGAGGCAAATGACTGACTATCTGTGGGTTGACTGTGAGATGACTGGTCTTGACCGGAAGAACTGCCGCATCGTCGAGATCGCTGCACTTCTTACTAAGGATGACCTCGTTCCGTACGATAGCTTTGAAGCTGTCATCTACCAGAATCCTGAGGTTGGATGGGAGCAGGTCGCCAAGGAGATGCATCAGAAGAGTGGACTGTTCGACGAGATTCAGAAGAACGGCCTCGATGAACGTGTCGTCATCAATGAGTTTGTGAACTTCATCAAGCGGAATGTTGACCGTCGCTTGGTCAACATGGCTGGCAACACTGTCCACTTCGACCGCAACTTTCTCATTGAACACTTCCCCGTTATTAAGAATCATCTCACCCACCGCATTCTCGATGTGAGTAGCTTCAAGATCTATGCTGAAGGTCTTGGGGTTAAGAAGTTCGATCTCAACATGCCGGCTCATCGAGCCATGGATGACATCAAGCACTCTATCGCTGAGTTCCAGTACTACCTATCCGAAATTAAGAAACTTCCATAATGGAGGTAGTAACGAATGATGTCAGCCATAGTAACTTTTCTCATTTGTTTGAACCCTGAAAAAGTAGCCACGTGGCCACTTGAGGGTTTGAATGGTGAGCTCAATAACATTGCTTACATGGAGTCATACTATGGCAAGTATGTCAATCATGAGCCTCATGTTCGCGGGATTTTCCATACAGCCTTTGGGTCATTGGGGTTGAAGCCAGTTACTGCATGGTCAACTTACATGCAGAGCCCGAAGCTTCAAAAGAAGTTTCCTGGTCTTCAGGAACAACAGACATTCTTGCTGGAATTCTGGCGAAACAAGGAATTGTATACTCAGTGCGCAAACTTTCATTGGTGGGCTTTGCGTCATACTACCCCGACTTTAGCTCGAGCGGTTTATTCATGGCGATGGGGCTTGACTGCCTCAAATGAGGCAACTGATGGCCAAATTAACGCTGATACCTATACGCTGCGATATGCTGAGCTTACCCAGCGATGGATCGACGCCCGCACCGTTTCTAGGCGGTAGAAATGTTGCAGATCGCGGCAAGGCTATAACATACACCGATTGTTTCCTGTATTTATGTCATCAACTAGGTCTCTGGTCGTGGGACACAGATCAAAAAGCTTATAAAATAGCGCGCAAGAAAATTACATCAGAATGATCTATACAAGCCGCAAACTAGGTAGCTTAGAGAATTTCTTACGAATAATCCGACGACTGCGATTAATTAAGATTGCAACTTGGAGAGATGCAAATTGGACAATGGTGTCCACTTCTTACAAGGCTCACTATGACAACAAAACGACTGATTCTTGACTTGGTAGCGTTCGTACTCACAATGACGTTCCTGCTGTTTTTCATTCCCTTTACGCTTAACGCCCATGACACAGTGACCAACATGATGGGCGTTGCTGTAATCGCTGGGTTGGTCATTGGCTGTATTGCATATGTTCATTCTAGGTTCACCCAAACAAACGAGGAAAACGATGAAGAGTAATCTGATGGTTGCTGTACTGATGATGTCTGCTGTTGGCTGTACCTGTGGCAAGATCGAGCCTGGTCACGTTGGCGTTGTTGTTCCGCTCAGTGGTAACGACAAGGGTCAGCTCGAGACGACCAGCAATGGTTGGTACATGTACTCGTTCAACACTCAAGTGTACGAGTTCCCAACGTTCAACCAGCCTCACAACTGGACGAACGAGAAGGGAGGTACGGACCAGCTTCACTTCGGCGACAAGAACGGTCTGCAGCTCGGTGCCAACATCGGCATCCAGTTTCACGTTCCTGCTGAGCATGTGACCAAGCTGTTCAAGATCTACCGTCAGCCTCTCGATACCATTCGAGATACGGTACTCAAGAACACTGTTCGCAATGCTCTGAATATGACTGCGCAGAACTACACTGCGGAAGAGATCTTCGGGGACAAGCGCGGTGAGTTCATGGATAAGGTGAAGGCTAAGGTGACCCGCGACCTAGAGGAGAACGGTATTGTCGTGACTGATCTCTACATGAACGGTCTCGACCTTCCTAAGCAGATCAGCGATACCATTCAGGCCAAGCTCCAGGCTACCATGCTTGCTCAGAAGGCCGAGAATGAGAAGCGCACTGTCGAGGCTGAGGCTGCCAAAACCGTTGCTCAGGCTGAAGGTGCGGCACGAGCTCAGGTTGCTACTGCTGAAGGCCAGGCTCGGACCAATATCGCAACCGCTGAAGGTGAAGCCAAGGCTCGTGTAGCTAAGGCTGAAGGCGAGGCTGCTGCCCGAGTTGCAAATGCTAAGGGTAACGCTGATGCTCTTCTGCTCGAGGCAACTGCTCAGGCTCAGGCCAACAAGAAGATCGCTGAAAGTCTCACTTCCTCGATTCTCGAGCTCAAGAAGCTTGAGATCCAGGCGAACGTCCAGAAGGCTTATGCTGACAAGTGGCAGGGTGGAGTTCCTACCACGATTCTGCCTGGCCAGGTTGCTGGTCAGTTCCTCGACATCCGCGGCGGCTTGCCGCCTGCGAAGTAAGTAGCTGAAGTCCCAACCATAGCCCGCTCACCCACTAGGGTGGGCGGGTTTTGTAGTTAGAGGACACTGTGGATAAAGAAAGCTTAATCATGGCATTCGTACTAGGATTTTGGGCTTGTGCGCTTTCAGCCTTCCTAGGCTTCATGTATGGTCGTGATAGTGAAATGAGGTATGGCAAGTGCGTCGAGCAAGTAATGGAAACACGGTATGTGTGCACACATCAAACCAGCCATGGTGCATGCGTTGCACATGGGCTCAGACAAGTGCCACTCTGCGTCGACTGGGAAAGATAACCAAGAATCCCTTTTATGAAGGTCCAATGCCGTTCTATCAAAGTAAATACTTGAATAATCGTATTGGAACAGCAATTGGTCTCACTGATAACAAACTGACACTGCTTCGCTTTTTAACCTTTCTTAGTATGGTGGGCTTATGTTCCAAAAGAAACCTGGTGTAGAGTATGATGTTAATAAGCGATGGGAAAGCGGTACTCCACATCACCCAAAGTCTCAGGAGCTGATGCAACGAATCAGCGATCTCGATTGGGAACTCTGTAACGGTGCTCTTGACTTAAAGACCGGTGGAGACGGAGATATTGGGGAAAGTATTATGTATCTGATGGATATTTACTTCGAGGAACAAGATGCAAGCTCAAACACTGTTGACCCGGGATATGTTCCGGGAAGGTGTATTCGCTAGAGATGGCAACAAGTGTGTTAACTGTTCAAAGCCGGCTCAGGATGCACACCACATCATTGAGCGCCGCCTATTTCCGGACGGTGGATACTATCTGGATAATGGTGCTAGTCTATGTGGTGAATGCCATCTGCTCGCTGAGCAAACAACTCTCAGTGTTGATGTCATCCGCGAAAAAGCGGGCATTACGAAGCCAGTAATTCCGCCTCATTTATATAGAGACCAGGAATATGACAAGTGGGGAAATCCAGTCTTGCCAAATGGCACACGACTTAAAGGCGATCTTTTCTTTGATGAGAGCGTCCAGAAAGTCTTATCAGATGGTGGAGTGCTCACCTTATTCACTAATCATGTCAAGTTCCCCCGCACTTACCATCTGCCTTGGAGCCCTGGTCTTACCAAAGATGATAGGCAGATGCCTGGTGACGACCCTTTCAAAGGCCACAGAGTCATTGCTACGGTGAAGATGGATGGAGAAAATACGTCTATATACAGTGATGGAATCCATGCGCGGTCACTGGTATACGAACCGCACCCTTCGCGCAACTGGCCCAAGGTTTTGGCTGGGCGTATTTCGCACGACATTCCTGAAGGTTGGCGCATTTGTGGCGAGAATCTCTGGGCGGAACATAGTATCTCTTATAGAAATCTAGAAGACTTCTTTCTAGTATTCTCTATCTGGACTGAAAAGAACGTCTGTCTGAGTTGGGATGATACTAAAGAATGGTGCCAACTTCTTGGATTAAAGATGGTTCCTACTCTCTATGAAGGACTTGGGGACCGTCATCACATTGAGCGTCTCTACACTCCAACTTACAACGGCGACCCATGCGAAGGGTATGTTGTCAGATTGAAAGACTCATTTCCCTATAGTGCTTATCGCACTGCAGTAGGAAAGTATGTTAGAGCAAACCATGTCCAGACTCACGGACATTGGATGCGCCAGCAGGTAAAACCTAATAAGCTTAAAGGTGAAGAATGAAAGGTCTACTCTTAGTGCTTCTAGCAGTTGCTGTAGGCGATAAACGTTACGATCCAGAAGTGTACGTTAATGCTGCGCCGTACGGCAGCACTAAAAATCGCGGTGTCTGTTATGCCTACACCGGATTTTGGGTAGTTGATGAAGTTGGTACTGAAGATGGCAAAACTTACGCTGCTTCTGAAGTCCACTCTGAAAACCTCATTCACGCAATTTTCAGCACATTTGATATCGACTGGGAAGCTTATTGGGACCAAGAGCGTGACATGCCACAGGCTATGCGAGAATGTGCTGAATACGACAATAATTTAAGTTGGCTAAAAGTCTGCGTTGACTTTCGCAAACGACCTGATTTACTGCCACTGGTGTGTCAATGACAATTCTGCTAAACAAAATCCCTGTACTAGATAAAGGCTTCGTTGCTACTTACGATACTTCCTGCGATGGAAAGAAGCTCAATGAGCTTGCTGTCGAGTTTTACAAACGGCTTGACGGAAAGTTTCTCTGTGAGAACTCTACACTCACAGTAATGATGAAGTGCCCGCTGTTTGTTCAACTTAATCTTTCACAGTTTAACTTGCGAATTACCAATCTGCCCAACGTTGGCTCAGATGAGCTCGAGAGCTATTGTCCCAATCCCGGTGAGATTGGCTCTGGCGATCTCCGAGCAAGCGAAGATATCTCAGATGACATGAAGCGTACCTCTATTGCTCTTCTGATGAACCACAAGGCTTACCAAGCAGACGGTTGCAATAGATTCATGTCGCAAATCCTAACACCAATCAACACTTACACAACCATCCTCGTTCATGGAATGTATAATGATTGGAGTAGGTTTATATCACAACAGCAAGCACCTGCTCCAATTGCAGCATATATCATTGCAGTGGATCAGCTGCTCAAAGCAGAGTGGCGATGAAAAAGAAAACAACTATTAAAACTCCAGCCGGTCCAGAATTAGAAGAAACATACGAGACAGAAATTGAGTTCGTGTGTCCTGTTCGTGGACTTGTAAAGCAGAAAGTTAAGGTTAAGAAATACAAGAGCACTGAATTCCAACCTGTGGTAGATGTTCGTCAGAGCAAGAGTCTAGCTGATCAACTTGATGTTAAGTACTCAGGATTAATGCTAGATGACGAGCTTGCAGACGAAGAGGAAAACACATGAAATACGAGATTACTCAAGAAGATAAAGATACTATGGCGTTCGATATGCAGCACAATAGGACGCTGAAGTATATTCGTGACCTCTCGTACTATAAGTTCACAATTGGCGACGTGTTAATTCGCGAAGAAAAGTATCATAACTATCAAACCAGTACTTCTGAGTGGAAACCTAAAATTGCTTCGTGCGATCTTCCTTACAAATATGTCTATGTGTTTGAGAACGAACTAGGCGTTGGGTATATTCGTCGCCTTAGCGTAAATGGTCGAAAGTTTGTTGAGAAGCCCGTCTGTGTTACAGAATTCGACCCAGACCAGACTAGATTCACCCTTGATCCTGAATATGCGGATCATATGCTCCTTGCGGGTGAAGATGATGAGTTTGATGCTAAAACTCGCTATGCTGAAGCCAAGAAGAAACGCGAGCAGATTCACCGCAAGAATAAAAAGCTTGCAATTCAACTACCTGATGAAGCTGCAGCTATTGCTTGGATGCAGACATTGAAGGTTGGCGACCAACTATGGTGGGGTCACAGCATCGGCAGCATTCATAAAGATGCTTACTACGTCACTGAAATTAACTTAAAGACTCCACCAGGAACTTCGCCAGCACCGGGCAATCCATTTGGCTACAGCTACGGGTACAACCAGTTTAGTCCACATATTAAGGTTAGTACTTCAGCTCCTGGCAGTAATGGTGGCGGATATGCTAATTCTCTTCATGCAAGCAGCATGTCGAGATACTACGTATTTACGCAGCGACCAATCTTCTTCGACGAGATTATTAACTAATGAGACCATCTAAGCTACAGAACTATATGGAAATCGCTGAGACTGTAGCTAAGAGGTCTCACGACGCAGAGACAAAAGTAGGAGCACTTCTTGTTAATAACCAGAGTGGCGCGATCATTGCGACAGGCTACAACGGCTTTATCAAAGGTGCTGTGGACTCTGAGCTACCTAATACACGACCAGATAAATACGAATATATTCTCCACGCTGAGATGAACCTTCTCACTAACTGTGCTCGTCACGGCATCTCCATGGACAATTGCTTTTTGGTGTGTACATTGTCACCGTGTAAGCTCTGCATGCGTCTAATGATCAACAGCGGCGTAAATTTCGTTGTTGCTAAAGATCTATATCGTGACTTCGAAGAGATCCTAAAAATGAAGGATGTTGCTGTGCAGTACATCCGGACAAACGAGGGCTTCTATGAAATCCGTTATGGAGCGGCAGATCATCAACGGAGCTAAGCGAAACGCGGCAGATAAAAAGGCAGCTGAGCTCTCTTACTTCTTCTTAGAAGCAAAATATGAAGCCGCTCGCGGCCTATTTTCTCTCATCGGTAAACTTAGATTAGTGCGACCAACAAAAGCTTGGCGTGGACCATTTGGCTTTTTCTACTTAGCAGATAAGTTAACGCAGCGACACACTTTCGGAAGATACGATGGCACAAAACCAGAGCATGGTTCGCGGTACGTTGACTACACTAGCGTCAGTCCTGTGCCGGCTTGGTTTAGCCAATCCCTGGAAATGGACAAGAATTGATGATAGGTGGTTTCAAACTCGGTTTATAGAGAAACACTACTATGCCAAATCTAACAATCCTATTTATCGGAAGCAATCCCTCCGTCAAGGCTTCTAGTACCGAAGCCTTCACTGAAGATACTAAGTCGGGACGTATCCTAAGGTCGTGGATTGAGGGAATCGAGGGGACGATTCTATTCGATAATATTGTGTCCCAGATCACGGAAAACAACCGCCCTTTGAATCAAAATGAGAAGGCCCTTGCATCGGTATCCCTTTTAGAAAGAATCAATAGAATCAATCCTGATCGTTTGGTCGCTCTGGGAAAAGCGGCTTCTGGCGTACTATCTAAGTTAGGCTTAAAGCATCTTGAGATGCCCCATCCTTCTGGTCTCAATAGGAAACTAAATGATCGGGTATATACAGAGAATGCTATTAAAGCACTCAAAGATTACTGTAACGCTTAATGACGCTCGTACAGCCTGTACTAGATTCTGCAGAGTTCTTCGTGACCTTAAATTAGCCAGCCGCAGAACGGTCTTTGAGGCCCATATAGAACTTATGAGGAAGATTGATGAATACGAAGATACAAACTAACTTCGAAGACATGTTTGATCACAACATTATTACGCCAGGTGGCTTGGCTTCTGAAGTTGAACTAATACGCTTCTTTACTATGTTTCCAAAGCTTAAATTAGCTAGAATGAGCACTGCTGAAGAGGCGCTCAATAAACTAATTGAAAGATTACAGCGACGCCAATAGCCACTTAACAATTCCGGCGATTGCGCCTAATGCGCCAATAGCACCGCCGAGCTTGGCAAGAAATACAACCTTGCCCTTCCACCAATCAGCAACCGCCTTTTGACGAAGTGACTCCATTTCAACTGGGGTAAATCTCTCATCGATCTTCTTAACATATGCTTCAAGAAGATCAGTTCGCTGCATGTGGTCCTTAAGTGATTCAGTATTTTCCTCAAGCACTTCTGTATTACGCCGGAGCGCTTCTTGATGCTGTGCTTCTTGCTCAACATGGGACTCAAATTTCCCAATATGAACTTCTAGCTTGGTACCCATATCAGATACCTTTTCAGACATGTTGTCTAATTTCTCTACGATGTAGTCTAATTTCCCGTCTGGCATTTGCGCTCCTTATTTAGGAGGCGTTTCATCGGGGTTATCTACCTTCTCAACCTTGGATGACTCGCCTTCTTCTTTAGATTCTGTTGAAGACGCGCCAGTTCTCCAATTACGACCAAAGTATAGGAAGGACGAGGCGTAGAAGAATTCTAGAGCGTTATTAATGTCAATAACACCTAGCCTTCCGCTCCATTTGCCAACCAATCCTAGGATGACCATTATTGAGGAGATGAATACAAGTGTAAGGGAAACAGAACCAGTCCCTAGTTTAGGATCTCTAACTAAGGGGAGGGGAATTCCGTATGAATTACAGAGTAGAACTAATTTCTTAAACTTTTTTAAGAGTTCTTGTAACATAGGGCGCGCCTTACGATATACAACTTAGTATAATCAATTTTAACACGACTATAGGCTTACCATAGTCGACTTTCGAAAGTGACAAAGGATAAAACATGAAACTTGCAAGACTAACAGATGCTCGGTTCCACGCTGCCCTCCGGAAGCTCAGCGCGCAACCGTTGCCTCTACGGGTTGCCTTTAAGCTCAAGGGCATTTCCGCAAAGGTAGATGCAGAGCTAAAGAAGTTTGAAGAAGTTCGCCAGGGTGCTCTAGAACGCTTTGGTAAGAAGGATGCTGAAGGTAAGGTTGTAACCAAGCCTGACGGCACTGTTGAATTTGAGCAGGACATGCTCAAGGCATTCGCTGCTGAACTTAACGAAGTTGGTCAGCTGGATATCGATCTCGGCAGCGTAAAGCTTGATGAGCTCGGTGAGAAGCTTGAACTCACCGTAGAAGAGATCACTCTTCTAGACGGCGTTGTTGTCGAATAATTAAACCCCTGAAGGAAAAGTAAAAGGGGCTCTATCGAGAAGATAGAGCCCCTTTATTATTTCTAATCTACGCCAGTATTACGCCATTAGACCAGCAGCGCGGAGTGACGCTAGAAGAGCATTTACTTTTGCCTTAGTAGCATTAGCTAGGGTAATAGCAGTTGCAAGATCTGAAGCATCAGCAGTGCTGATATCAGTTACGTTTGCAGCTACAGCATTACCGCCAGTATCGACCGCGTCGCAGAGTTCTTTCGCTGCGTCCCGACGTGCAAGCGCTACTTCTACCCGCTTGCGAGTTTTCGTTGATAGAGCCATATGTTCACTTCTCCTTTACATAGGAACCACTGGTATGCCAGGGAACCATCTGATCTAATATTACCAGATTAAGCTGTTAGGAGTTCTAATATCTGTGCCGGAGTTGTAGTTGATGAATTCAACTCTGCAGCACCAGGATAATTAGCTGTTTGAAGTACCTTAATAACCAGCTCTGAACAAAATAAGCTTCGAGCATTCTCAAAAGGGTTCTTCCACTTCTTTTTAAAAAGAAGGCCTAAATATACCCAGGCATTCCCGATCAACCCACCATAATCGTAATTCTCATCTAGCATGTCCCAAGCAGAGGATAAGTCGATTTCAACCTTAGGTTCAATAAGCTGAATACTTTTCCACTTCTTTTCCCACTTCGTAAATGGTGTAATTCGTACGCCACCGATGTCAGCTTGAAGGACGAATTCTTTGCCGTGGGCTTCGAACAAGAACCAACAATGAGACACACTGGCATTTGTTATCTTACGAATAACCCGTGATAAAAGTTTGTCAGTAGTTGAGAAGCCAATTTTAACCATTATTATATCGATTTGACTCTTGCTGTCACAAGAAGCCAACTAAAAGATAAAGGTGACAGAGTTTTGTTTGTTGAATTGTGGAGATCTACTTGAAGCTTCCATTGCGGAAGAATTTTCTTCGGCTTGATAGCGGGAATAGTGACATCGAGTTCTCTATCTCCGTAGATTTGTAATTTAGAGACAAAGCGAGTAAGATCTACAGCAACTGTTAGAAGTTGCCATTTACTTGTGCCTGGAGAAGCGCTTGCGGTAATAGTGCCCTTGCCAGTTTGAGGTTCATCCCAGTCCCAATAACCGTTAGGTGGACCTTCTTCATCACCTGTCGCAGTTGCTTGTGCTGGAATAGGCACAGCAGTTGTGAGATCAACGTTGTATGCTCCATTGCCAGCAGCTGGCACAATAACAACGCTATTCACGACATTGCAATTTCCGTCATTCGATGGTGCTGCTGTTACTGAAGTTGCAGGTGCCTTTAATTTCATGCTAACCCAATCTCCAGCTACCGCATTTTCCCAATGCATATAGCCACCAGCTAGATAAATCCAGTCATTAAAACCAAATTCTAAGGTAGTATCACCGCTTGATGTAGCTGTCATAAGAAACTGATCGCCCGCACCTCTGCCGTTAGTTGCATGGTCAGCACTACCCGTGTAATACAAAACCACAGGCCCAGGAAAAATATTTGGCAAATAAATAGGTTTGCCGTCCGATGTTTTTGGAACGCCCATTGGTTACACCTTAGTAAAAACGAATACTACGTCGATTCTGCCTGCTGTAGAGTTTGTTGCAAATTTGATGTGAATGCCTTCGCCAGCATGCATGATAAATGGTCTAAGCAAGCCGTCACGCTTAGCCCGCGCAGGTAAATAGTTAGCAATAGCCTGTTGATAAGATTCTACGTCAGCGGTACCCGGACCCCAATCATCTGTAGACATACGAATAAGATCAAGTGAAGCTGCAACTTCACCGCTGATCGTATCACCAGTACTTGCTCTCATGCTTGCAGGCGTAGAATCATTGGAATCATGAGAAGCAATATTAGTCGTTAGGTTTGTTCCACCGGTCGGAGCTGAAGCCATAACAAAGCGATGCAATTCAAAGTTTCCTACTACACCAGTAACAGCACTTGTGGCAGCATTGCGAATATAATATTCACGAAGTTTTAATACATATCCGCTACCAGTTGGATTGTAAATTGCCAACATAGACTTGTTATTGCCAGGAGCAATGGCAGATGCAATGACAGTGTAAGTTGCTTCCTCTGAACCAACAGTAGAAGACGTAACACGAAGTGTACCAGAAAGATCTGTACTCAGAGCAACTTGATTACCTTCTGTATAAGTCGGAACTGCAGTATTAGCGACAGCAGGTAAAACACCAAGATTATTGCTGCTTGGCGCTGCTGAGTTATGAGTTTTTTGCCCTTCAACTCGCCAAGCAGTACTATTAGCTGTATTGCCGGGTTGAACTGTCCAGGTTCCACTCTGTGTCGCAGCGACTGTATTATTTGGTGAGATGGCAACGACCATTGCAGGATCAGTTACGGCCGCTGCCGTACTTGCAGCCTTAACAGCTGCTGTATTAGTTCCATCAGTAACACGATGGTATCCTGAGCGCGAAGCAGTGTCCATTGTTGGCATCGTGTTGGTTCCATCCGTAACACGAACTGGCCAATAACCAGATAGCACGGCAGCAGCACCTTGTGCAACAGTCCATGTACCAGATTGAACTGCAGCAACGGAATCAGTACCAGATGCTAATGTCCAAGAACGAGCGGTCGTCCACGTGCCGCTCTGTGTAACGTCAAGCGGGGATTGATTCGAAGCAAGAGTCACAGGGATGGAAGATGCCATGGTCGTTTGACCAAGGGCCAACGCACTTCCACCAACCTGTGTAAGATTGATAAGCCAATTTGCGGCTCCTGCTGCACCCTGATTCACAGTGATTCGTCCACTTGAATCGATAGCAAGATAGTTGCTTTCTACACCAGCACTATCAGAACCGGTAATCTTAACTGGCCAGGCATTAGCGTTAGTATTAGGTGCGCCTTGATCGACTTCACCCACAGAGATTGAACCGCTAAAAGTAGCGCTAGTAGGAAGTGGATTGTCATCGTTGTACTTATTGCCAAGGTCGTCTACTAAAACAACGCGTTTAGCAACAGTAGGTTCTTCCTCATATACCGCGCGCTCCCAGGAATCGCTATCGATAGTCGGACGCTTCTGCTCATTAGCAAAAATCTCCGCATTCGCTGCAGTTGTGTAAGCAGAAAGATTGGTAAAAGTATTGATGCTGCCGGCAATAGGACCAACAATCATCAGAGTAGCACTAAGAACTTTCTTAATCTCTAGTTCTAGGTTTGTCTGGCCAGTTGCTGTAATTACAACCTGTTGCTTAACTTTGAATAAGCGGGTATCCGCGATAGACACAGAGCCATTTGCCCCGCCATCCGCAGTAAATACCTGAGCTGGTACTG
>FRDC01004318.1_pt1 | contig 41527 bp, 50 predicted proteins | sample 1106171 | NCBI WGS metagenome assembly FRDC01 (sample SAMEA3930566, study PRJEB13176) | freshwater metagenome | biome: Drinking water system; feature: drinking water; material: water | place: Singapore | collected 2014-12-20 | reverse complement strand
GAGCACTTCCTAGACCCGCCGTAAGAGAGGCGGCCGGGTTGTCCTCACTGATGCCCTCACGAGGGCTGCGCACGAGGCAGGAGGTTTGTTGCCTCGGAGGCAAGGAGGATTCATGAGCAGGTGTTGATCCTCCGCCACGTGAACAGCCCTCCCGCAGCCATGCTTGAAGCGAGTTCATGAAACGTATGCCCTGGGTCTGAGCTGGTCCAGATTCATCAGTGTCAGAAACGGAATGATGAGATGATTCGCCGAGCGATAAGGACCATGTGCGTGATCATCCTTCTGGGGGTTACGTCATCGGTTTCGGTTGCGGCTGTTTCCGAACCGTACGGGGTGGTCGACCCATTACCGCCACAACCGATCCCTCCGGCCCCTTCGCCGCAGCCCCAGCCGCTCCCCCCGTCTCCGATTCCTGCTCCGCAACCTGAACCATTGCCTCCTTCTCCCGTTCCACCTCCAAAACCCGAACCCATTCCACCCGCTGGCCCTCCGATTGAGCGATCGCCGTCGATTCCTAAATGAGATACGCGAGTAAGAGAAACCTGTCTTCCTCATTTCGCCACGCGACAGGTTGTCCCGCCTAGTCGTTACTGCGGTCGGATGCCGATATCGATGTGTCAAGGTTTGATCGACTCGTGCGTGGAGTTGGTTGCCATCAAGGAGCCGGTCACTATGAACCATGCGAGGTATCGATAAGTCGCCATCAGGACAAGCTCCGATACGCTCAAGTTATCCAGCAGCCCTAGGGATTCTGCGCGTTGGATCGACAAAGGATCGCTGATTGATTGTGCGTATCGGAGTACTGCGGTGTTCCACATATTACAGGTTGTCACGGTCGTTCTCGTCGGCGTCGCGATGGCGTTGTCACTCGCCCACGCGCTCGAGTTTCCCGGCAAGAGACGGCTGACGAAGGAGACGTATGAAGCTGTTCAGCCTGTCTATTATCCCGGGTTTACTATCGGCTCAGCCGTGGGCGAAGTCCCCGGGGGCCTGATGGCGATCGTCGTTCTTCTGTTGTTTACCCCGAAGGGCACATTGGAGTTTTGGCTCACCCTTGTGGCCTTGATGGGCTTGATCGGCATGCATACGGTGTACTGGATATTCACACATCCCATCAACAAGGTCTGGATCAAAAATGAACGTCTCGGGAAAGTGGGTTTCGGATTTTTCTCCTTCGGCAAACAAGGCTCTGAACTTCGGGAGATGGATTGGACCGAATTGCGCGATCGCTGGGAGTATTCGCATGTGGCGCGGGCCGTCTTGGCGATGGTCAGCTTCATTGCGCTCGTGACAGCGGTCGCACTGTAGATGACAGAACATGCACAGCTTCTTCTTTCTCGTCCGCAATACGCTGTGGATGATGACTGCATTGGTCATCCTCGCCATTGCGGTCCTGCTGATTTCTCTCGCCATACCCGTCACAGCATGGCGCACGGGCGAACTGCCGACGGAGCCGATTCCACTGTATCCGGCCAACTCCTTTGCCGCTCCGCCTATCCGCGTTTGGATCGATACCGATGCAGCCTGCGGACAAGGCCGACGCACCGATCCCGACGATTGTCTTGCGATTCTGCTGCTGGCCCAACAAGACACCGTTGACATCGTCGGCGTGTCCACCGTCTTCGGCAATGCATCCCTTCGTGAAACAGACCGCACGACTCGCAATCTGATACGTCTGCTTGAGAAAGGCAGACCACGTACGATCCCGGTATACCGGGGAGCGTCCGAACCTCTGCGGCAGGGAGGATCGATTTCAACAATTCCTCACCGGGAGGCGCATGACGCATTGCGCAAGGCTTTTGAGGAAGAATCCCTCGTCATAGTCGCCCTCGGCCCCCTGACGAACGTCGCAATCGCCTTGAAGGACCGGCCTCAGCTGCAAGCCAACGTGACGCGGCTCATCGCCGTCATGGGCCGCCGCGAAGGCCATGTCTTTCATCCGGTCGAAGGAGGCACCGCGCATTCATTCCTCGGTCATGGTCCCGTGTTCCGGGATTTCAACTTTACGGGAGATGAAGCGGCCGCCACGCTTGTGGTTAGCATGGGATTGCCGATGACGTTGATCCCCTACGAGGCCGCTCGGAACGTGACGGTGGATCCTGCTATTCTCGACCACCTGGCGGATCGCGGAGGAGCAGCGGAATGGGTGGCCCGGCAAGCTCGACCGTGGCTTACCTACTGGCGAGGAGACATTGGGCGTAACGGATTCTATCCTTTTGATCTTATCGCCGCAGCCTATGTGGTGGACCCTTCATTATTGCGTTGTACCGATGCCCCTATCGTCGTCGAGGATGATGAATGGGTCTTTGGATGGCTTGGATACCAGGGTCTCTTCATCATACCTGACCAACAAATTCGAACACACACCTATGCCACAGGCGCGGCGCTGTACTGCCCGGAGGTGTCGGAACAATTCGAAGAACGAGTCCTTGCACAAGGGTCGCTGTTGTCGCCCCATGAAAAGTCCATGCACTCGGGACAACCGGTGGCAGTTCGATGAGCGAACAAATGCGGTTGACCATGCTGTGTGCTCGGGACGGTGAAGCGGCCGCTAAAGTATGGGCACGATCGACCGTCCAACTCTATCGGCAGTCGATGGAGAACCCTGCACATTTTGCTTCACAGCTGGACTGGAAAGCACGCTTTGAACACAGCATGCGTGAGCTGGCAACGTTCGCAGAGCATGGATAAGAACATCTCCCAGAGTTCGATCAAGAAGAGCGAGTTCAAAACCGTGCCGGCGGATGACTATAGAAAAATAAGTGGCGTCTCGAAACCCCATGGACGCGTAGGGCACGAAGCGGGAACGAGAGCAGGTATCCACATTCTCTGAATCCAAAGGACAATCTATGACCAAGAATACAATTGCCAAGAACACGATCTGCTTGTGGTACGACAAGGATGCGGAGGCTGCTGCGCGTTTCTACGCCTCGACCTTTCCCGACAGCGCCGTGGGCAAAATCTACCGCGCTCCGAGCGATAACCCCTCCACCAAGGCGGGCGAGGTAATAATGGTGGAGTTCACCGTCGCCGGCATTCCCTGTATCGGTCTCAATGGCGGTCCCGCCTTCCAGCATAATGAAGCCTTCTCATTTCAGATCGCGACCGACGATCAGGCGGAGACCGACCGCTACTGGAACGCCATTGTGAGTAATGGCGGTGAAGAAAGTGAGTGCGGATGGTGCAAGGACAAGTGGGGCATATCCTGGCAGATCACCCCACGCGTGCTGATGGAGGCGATGGCGGCAGGTGGCGATGAGGCCAAACGTGCGTTCGATGCGATGATGACCATGCAAAAGATCAACGTTGCCGCCATTGAAGCGGCGCGGCGCGGGAGGGGCGCAAAGAGCACAGGGTCGAGCTGACCGGATATCAATTGCGGTGAAGAAATGAAATGAAAAAAGTTATTACCGGTGCAATGGTGTCGCTGGAAGGTGTGATGCAGGCGCCGTGCGGCCGGGATGGAGACACGATCGACGGCTTTGTGGAAATGGAGTGCTATGTCGCGCACGCGAATTTCCTGATCGCGCGCAAGGCGGATCGGCGGCTGTCGAAGCGCTTGACCCGTCGAAGGTTTCCTCCTTCAACCTCAAGTTCCTGGCTTACTGATTGGATCGCTACTGATCGGAAGGCCGGAGAAAGAGTGGGTGCAAGATGGATCGTTTATGGGCTGTTACTCGATGGAGTCCTGTGATCATGGGAGTGCTCGCCCTGCTGTTCTTCAGCCGTCCCGTACAGGCAGAACTGTATATTGCAGGTCAAATTGGAGCGCACATGCCTCATGACGCCAGCAACGTGACGTGGGGTGGAGTCGGCGATCAAGTCGGCGGGAGTGACCTCGCGCTGCAAAACTCCCTGATGTATGGAGCGAAACTCGGATATTATTTTGATCAGGTGAAGTTTGGGAGGTTCAATCTGGGCCTAGAAACCGAGGTATTCAATGCCACGCCTCATCTTAAGCAGCAAGGAACAACTATAGGAGGCACCACCACTACGCTGTCAGGGCTGACCAATCGTGTCTTGACATGGGCACCGGTGGTCGTCTTAGTCCGTTATCAAGCAGGGGCGTTCGAACCCTATGCCGGAGTGGGGCTCGGTTTGTTCTTTTCCCACCTTGCAACCGGCGGCTATTCCGATACCCGCACACATGTAGGACTGAACACCCAAGCCGGGATTCGGTATCGCGTGAATCAAAACCTCTCACTGTTCACGGAGTGGAAATACAATTACGCGAATATCGAACACCTCACTATCGCGGGAAGTCCACTTTCCATGTCCTATGACTATAACGTGCACATCGTTGCCGGTGGCATCGGCTATCATTTTTGATCGATCAGCAACGGCTCTCGATTCCCATGTGGATCGGGAGCTGTCCGATGCAGTCTCTCTGTCTACTGTCGTGACGGAGGTCGGTGGCGGGCGGTTTCTGAGACTGCCCCTGTGGGAAACCGCCGAAGACATGCACGAAGCTCGTGAGGCGCTCGATCCCCTCGTCGACCGTCTCTTAAATCCGTTGATGACAGCTCCGTCCAAATTGCTCGGAACCGGACGTGTCGTTGTTAACGATCTGGTTTCAAGCCTCGGGAATCCTGAACGAAAGACAGATCATGTCTTTCCACGCGATCACATTCACCTCTCTAGGCACTTCCCGAGCTGTATTGGCGACTCTTCGTGAAGAAGATCATGCGATGAAGCAATAATATTATTCATGCGAGTAGCCATCGAATGGGGGAAACAACCCGAAACATGAAGCATCGTACGATGTTGCTTGACGGAATGAGTATCTTTTACAGGGAAGCCGGATCAGAAAATGCACCCGCGGTGTTGCTTCCGCACGGGTATCCTTGCTCCTCGTTTCAGTTCCGTAATTTCATACCCGCGCTCGCCGACCATTGGCACTTGGTAGCGCCCGACTTTCCGGGTTGCGGCTACAGTGACACGCCCAATGACTTCGCTTATGACTTCAACGGATATGCCGACTTCCTCAATCGGTTCACAACCCAATTGGGTATGCGACGCTACGTGCTCTATCTGCACGACTTCGGGTCGCAAATCGGTCTTCGTCTCTCGATCAAGGCACCAGAGCGCACGGTCGCACTGATCATTCAGAATGGTGATATCTACGAAGATGAACTCGGGCCGAAGTACAAGACGCTGAAGGAGTATTGGGCGAACCCCACATCAGAGGGCCGAGCTGAGCTCGCAGAAGCAGTCTGCGAAGCGGGATTCAGAGAAGAGTTTCTGAACGATGTCCGTGGCGAGCTGGCCGAACGCATCTCCCCGGATCTTTGGAAGCTCCATTGGTCGTTGATGACGCCGAAGCGGTGTGCGATCGCCGTCGACTTGATCGCTGGGCTGAAGGAGAACCTTGCTTGGTTTCCCAGGTATCAAGCCTATCTGCGCGAGCGTCGGCCGCCGACGCTCATCGTGTGGGGTCCACAGGACGGTTATATGCCCGAAGGCGCGGCGCGGGCGTATCTCCGGGACCTTCCGAATGCGGAACTGCATCTGCTCGACGGCGGACACTGGGCCTTGGAGACAAACTGCCACGAGATCGTGTCGCTTGTGCGAGAATTTCTTGTGCGCGTACCTGAATGAATCAGGACGATGAGTGCTTCACGATCCGCTGATGAACGGGTAGGAAGTTGCCGGTCTTCAAACCGTGGCTTGAACTTCGTGCAAAGATTTCATCGGATGAGGTAACCATGACCATCGAACTCAATCACACAATCGTGCCCGCACATGACAAGGACAAGTCGGCGCGCTTCTTTGCCGACATCTTCGGACTCAGGTACGAGGGTTCATCGGGGCACTTCGCTCCCGTGCAGGTGAACGACAGACTGATCCTCGATTTCGATGAAGACGATTCGTTTGAGCCTCATCACTACGCGTTCCACGTCAGTGATGACGAATTCGACGTCATTTTTCAACGAGTGCAGCAGGCGGGTTTGTCGTATGGCAGCCATCCATGGGATGCAGAGAACCAAAAGCTCAATGATTGGAACGGTGGCCGGGGTGTTTATTTCCGAGATCCGAATGGGCACCTCTTCGAATTGCTGACACGACGTTAGGTTCTGGCAGGCACAATTTTATTCGGAGGTCTAACCTGTCACGTCAATTCGATCATGTCGATCTGCGGGTACGCGACCTCGCGGAGGCGCGTCCGTTTTATGACCGGCAGCTGCCTGCGCTCGGTTTCACGCGCAATGTTTCGATTCCAGGCTGGCATACCTATGAAACGGAAGACTCCGACGGCGCGGCAGAATTCTTCGGAGTGACCGAATCGCCCTCCCGTGCGGCCAATGAATCCCGCGTCGCGTTTTGGGTGGACCGTAGAGAACAAGTCGATCGGTTGGCGGCGATCGTCAGACAGGCTGGAGCCAGAAATATCGAAGGGCCGCTCCATGAGGAGCCGCAGTACTATGCCGTCTTCTTTGAAGATCCGAGCGGCAATCGCCTGGAAATCTGTTATCGCAAGAGACCATGAAGCGCATGACTACACCGAAAGGAGAAACATGATGGCGACCAAAGTCAATCCAATTCCCGACGGCTATCACACTGTGACCCCCGTCCTCACTGTTCAAGGAGCGGCGAAGTTGATCGACTTTGTAAAGCAAGCGTTCGATGCGAAGGAAACATATCGCCTCGATGGGCCGAACGGCACGGTGATGCACGCCGAAGTGAAAATAGGCGACTCAATGGTGATGGTCGGCGAGGCCACAGACCAATGGAAACCGATGCCGGCGACGGTGGCGCTGTATGTTGAAGATACAGACGGGTGGTACCGGCGGGCGCTGCAAGCCGGAGCCTCTTCCGTCCGAGAACCGAGCGATCAATTCTATGGAGATCGCAGCGCGGGCGTCAAAGATTTTGCCGGCAACCATTGGTGGATTCACACGCATATCGAAGATGTGCCGCCGGAAGAGATCAAAAAACGCGCTGACGTGTGGATGAAGCAGCAGAAGGGGCGCTGAAAGAGATACGGTAATAACGTGGCCCGCATGTAACAAAACGATGGACCATCCATATTCGGCACGAACGCTCATTGCACTCGTGACTGTTCTTTCACTCTCCGGCTGCATCCATACCGCTCCCTTTCGGGACGACCGAGGACGCATCATTCCAGGAAGCATTGCTATCATGGAGACGGTTGCCATCGGCGGCATCCCGCAACAGGTCTGGTTTCGCGGCATCGATACGCATAATCCGGCATTACTGATCTTGCACGGAGGGCCAGGCGCCAGCGAGGCGGCGCTCTTTCGCGCCTTCAACTCGGAACTGGAGCGGCACTTTTTGGTGGTGAACTGGGAGCAGCGCGGCACGGGACGCTCCTTCCATCGTGATATTCCTCCGGATTCCATGACCCTCGCCCAGTTCCTCCGCGACCTGGACGAGGTGGTCGAGTTGATCAAAACACGATTCAATAAACGATGCGTCGTCCTTCTTGGCCACTCCTGGGGCAGCGCTGTCGGGACGATCTATGCGTTTCACCATCCGGAGAAGGTTGCGGCCTATGTCGGGATCGGGCAGGCCGCCAATATGCCGGAAGGTGAACGATTGTCTTATGATTATGCGTGGACACAGGCGGTGGCTCACGGCAATAGAGAAGCACTGGACGCGCTGCGAAAGATTGGGCCGCCTCCGCACAGGGTTGACGACATGTTGATTTCACGTCACTGGGTAGAACACTTCGGCGGCTCATTCCATGCCGATCTTTCCATGGGCAAGCTGATTTGGGCGGCGCTGACCACCGACGAAGCCAGTCTCGTCGATCTGATTCTGTTCGGGCGGGGTAATCGCTTCTCGCTGGAGCACCTCTGGCGGGAGTTCTCTCGGCTTGACCTCAGGATCTATAAGACCTTCAAGATGCCCTTGTTCTTTCTGCTCGGACGCTATGACCGGCAGGTGCCTGCGACGCTCGCCGCTTCCTACTTTCAGACCATCGAGGCTCCGTACAAACGATTGATCTGGTTCGAACAGTCTGCGCACAATCCGCCGTTCGAGGAAGCCGAGACATTCAACAGAGTCATGATCGACAATGTCCTTCCAATGGCATTGGGATCCAAGGCCTGCATGACCAGCTCAGAGGAGCCAGAAGCAACTATGGATGGAACAAGAGTTACAGGTATGAGAAGGATCGAGCTGGAGGTCGGTTGATGAGCCACGCCCTGAAAGGCAAAGTCGCGTTGGTGGCAGGTGCCACACGAGGAGCGGGACGCGGCATCGCCATCGAACTGGGCGCGGCCGGCGCCACGGTGTACTGCACGGGCCGAACGACTCGCACCCAATCATCCGAGATGAAACGCCCTGAAACCATCGAAGAAACTGCCGAGCTCGTGCGGCAGGTCGGTGGAACGGGCATCGCCGTCCAGGTCGATCATCTTGTCCCGGAACAGGTAAAGGGACTCATGACTCGTGTGGAGCGCGAGCAGGGCCGTCTGGATATCCTCATCAATGACGTGTGGGGATCGGATCTCTTGATCGAATGGGACAAACCGGTGTGGGAACATTCGCTGGACAAGGGCCTCCGCATGCTGCGGCTCGCCGTCGATACGCATCTCATCACCAGCCACTTCGCGCTATCACTTTTGATTAAACGTCCGGGCGGACTGGTTGTCGAAATGACGGACGGCACGGCTGACTACAACCGACCTAATTATCGTGTCTCGATGTTCTACGACCTCGCCAAGGCTTCGCTCATTCGCATGGCCTGGGCGCAGGCGCATGAGCTGAAGCCTTATCACTGTACCGCTGTGGCCATGACTCCAGGCTGGTTGCGCTCCGAGTTGATGCTGGATATCTACGGCGTGACGGAAGCCAACTGGCGCGACGCCTGCATCAACCAACCGCACTTCGTGATCAGCGAATCGCCTCGGTACGTTGGGCGGGCCGTTGCGCATCTGGCCGGCGATCCCGACATGGCGCGCTGGAGCGGCCAATCACTCTCCAGCGGCCAACTTGCCAAGCTGTATGGCTTTACCGATCTGGACGGCTCGCAACCAGACTGTTGGCGCTACTTTCATGAAGTGCATGATGTCGGCAAACCGGCCGATGCGACAGGATACCGGTAACATTATTGATGGAGGTCTTACTCTCAGTATGAAGAGAAGGACCATTCGAGCATGCCGGTCATATCGCTGCACACGCTCCAGAAAGAACTTCCCCCTCCACTTGTGCCGGTGAACGACCAAGAACTTTTCCTTGGATAGTCAATCCTCCAGTCTGAACGTCCCTCCCCGGCAACCTCGTGTGAAAATCCCTCAACCAGCATTCTGTATCCATGAGCGGTTAGGACATCACAGCGATGTGACGGACACCGACCGGTGCGCTTCACCGACGGTATGACGCGCCACTGCTTGACGGAGCATACAGGAAACTGGTAGTACGTAACTAGTTTCCTAAGTATCACCGGAGTGTCCCATGCCTTCCAAGAAGTCCGAGTCGAAGCGCGCACTCCCTGATCGCTCCCCCGCTCAGCGGGTCATTCAGGCCGCACGCCGGCAATTCTTCGCGCATGGATTTCGAACCGTCAGCATGGATGACCTCGCGGCCGAACTTGGGATGAGCAAGAAGACCTTATATGCGCACTTCCCCGGTAAACAGAAGCTCGTACAGGCGGTCCTCTTCGCGAAGGCGGAGGAAATCGAAACGGACCTATCTCAACTGAGCCGCGCCGATGTATCGACCGTCGAGTCGTCGCTGCATCGCTTGCTCGAATGCCTGCAGCGACATACGGCTGAGATTCAGCCGGCATTCGTGCGAGACATCGCCCGCGAGACACCGGAGCTGTTTCAACTGATCGAACACCGTCGCCGAGAGCTGATCAGCCGGCACTTCGGCGCCCTTTTCGAGAAGGGCCGAAAGGCCGGGATGATCCGGAGCGATATTCCCACCCATCTCATCATCGAAATCTTATTGGGCGCTGTCCAGGCGATCATGAATCCACCGAAGTTGACGGCACTGGGTCTCACCGTTGAAACCGGCTATTCGTCCATTATTCGCGTGATTTTGGAAGGGGTATTGAAGCACGGAGCGAGGGTATCGGCATGACGGTCGGCAGTCACTCCATGAGACGTCCGATGACGGGCCTTGCCGTTGCGTTCACGGCGGCACTCTTCATGGGCTGTGAACCGTCTGCCTCCGATCAGGTCCAAGGATATGTGGAAGGGGAATATGTTTACGTCGCATCCCCCTATGCCGGAGCCCTGCGCTCCTTGTCGGTACGGCGCGGCACCCAGGTGGACACCGGCGATCCGTTGTTTGCACTGGAGCAAGTCTCGGAGAAAGCCCTCAGAGATGAAGCGGAGCGGAAATTGAGCCAAGCACGGGCCAATCTTGACGATGCGAAGAAGGGCAAGCGTCCCTCTGAAATCGAATCGCTCAAGGCGCAACTGAAACAGGCGCAGACGGCGTTGCGGCTCTCGCTCCGAGAGGTGGGCCGCCAGGAGGGCCTCAGGGCGGTCCCTGGCGCAGCCGTGGAGTTGGAAGTGGATCGAGCGCGCTCCGCCCGTGACCAGAATCAGCAACGAGTCGCGCAACTGCAAGCGGAGCTCACCACGGCATTGCTCGGTTCTCGTGCCGATCAGGTGGCGGCCGCTGAAGCCGAAGTTCGAGCCAGGGAAGCGGCGTTGGCAAAAGCCGAATGGGAACTGGCGCAGAAACGGCAGGTCGCGCCGAAATCCGGATTCGTGTTCGACACGCTTTACCGAGAGGGAGAATGGGTGCCGGCGGGACGTCCCGTCGTCGTACTGCTGCCGCCGGACCATATCAAAGTCCGTACATTCGTGTCCGAGAGGAAACTCGGCACGGTGAAACTCGGAGATCCCGTGCAGGTGGAGGTGGACGGAGTCCACGGCTCTTTCCACGGAACGGTGAGTTACATCTCGCCGCGGGCGGAATATACGCCGCCGGTCATCTACAGTCGGGACAACCGAGAGAAGCTGGTCTTCATGATTGAAATCCTGTTCGAGCCGGGCATTGCATCGAATCTGCATCCGGGCCAACCGGTGGATGTGCGGTTCAACGGAGCCCCATGACACAGACGATCAAGGAGGACGATCTCGCCATCGACGTGCGCGACATGACCAAGCGTTTCGGGACACGGACCGTCGTCGATCGCATCGGACTGCAAGTGCGGCGCGGGGAGATCTACGGATTTCTCGGGCCGAACGGCAGCGGGAAGACCACCTTCATCCGCATGCTCTGCGGTCTTTTGCGGGCGGATGGAGGCAGCGGCACCTGTTTGGGGTACGACGTCATCACCGAAAGCGACGCGATCAAGGCTTCGGTCGGCTACATGACGCAACGGTTCAGTTACTACGAAGACCTGAGTATCGCCGAAAATTTGGACTTCGTCGCCCGCATGTTCAGGATCGACCATCGGCGCGAGGCCGTCGGGCAGAGTCTCGAGCGGCTCGGCTTAGCGGGTCGAAGGACCCAGCTTGCAGGGCAGCTTTCCGGAGGCTGGAAGCAACGGCTGGCACTGGCCGCCTGCCTGATCCACCAGCCGCAATTGCTGCTGCTCGACGAGCCGACGGCTGGAGTCGATCCGAAAGCCCGGCGGGAGTTTTGGGAACAGATCCATGCACTCGCGGCTGAGGGCCTGACGTTTCTGATCACCACCCATTACATGGACGAAGCGGAGCGCTGCCATCGGCTGGCCTATATCGCCTATGGCAAGCTGTTGGCAAACGGCACCGTCCCGGAAGTGATCGACCAAGCCCGGCTCACCACCTGGTCGGTCAGCGGACCGAACCTCCATCAGCTGGCGATGGAATTGCGTCGACAGCCGGGCGTGCAACAGGCGGTAGCCTTCGGCGATCGTTTGCATGTCAGTGGGGACGATCCCACGACCCTTGAGGCGACCATTGCCCCGTTTCGTCGAGCTCCCTACGAATGGCATCGCGTCGGCACCGGTCTGGAAGACGTGTTCATCCATCTGATGCATCGCTCATCGGATAATTTTGCGTCATGACTCACCGGCGAATCTTTTCACTCTCCCGCTTCTGGGCAATCGTCGTCAAAGAGTTCATCCAAATGGGGCGCGACCGCGTCACGTTCGGCATGATGATCGGGATCCCCCTGATTCAGCTCATCCTGTTCGGGCTCGCCATCAATGCCGATCCCAAACATCTCCCCACGGCGGTGCTCCTGGCCGATCATGGCCCCCAGGGACGAACCCTGCTCCAAGCCATCAAGAACAGCGCCTATTTCGAGTTCGTCCGACAGGTCACGAGCGAGCGGGAAGCCGAAGAGGTCCTGGCGCGCGGAGACGTGCAGTTCGTCCTCACCATTCCCCAAAACTTCTCACGCGATGTCCTGCGAGGCGACAGACCGGCCATCGTAGTCGAAGCCGATGCGACCGACCCGGCGTCCACCAGCAACGCCATCGGCTCGCTGCGGGTGTTGATGACCAGTGTGCTGCAACAGGATCTCAAAGGACCGCTGGCGTTTCTCGCCGGTGAGCCGCCCCCCATCGATCTGCGGATTCATGCGCGGTACAACCCTGAGGCGATCACCCAGTACAACATCGTGCCGGGTCTGATGGGCGTGGTCCTCACGATGACGATGGTCATGATCACGGGTTTGGCGATTACGCGGGAGCGTGAGCGGGGCACGATGGAAAACCTCCTCTCGATGCCGACGCGTCCGTTCGAGGTCATGATCGGCAAGGTCTTGCCCTACATCCTCGTCGGCTACATTCAAGTCTTATTGATCCTGCTGGCGGCACACTTCCTTTTCCATGTTCCGATCTACGGCAATATTCCCATGCTGATGGTGGCCGCGCTCGTCTTCATTATCGCGAATTTGGCCATGGGTATCACCTTCTCCACCCTGGCGCAGAACCAACTGCAGGCCGTGCAGCTGTCCTTCTTTTTCTTTTTGCCGTCCCTCCTGCTCTCCGGATTCATGTTCCCCTTTCGCGGCATGCCTTACTGGGCTCAAACGATCGGTGAAGTCCTGCCCTTGACGCACTTTTTACGCATCGTGCGGGGCATCATGCTGAAAGGCAACGGCCTCCACGAGGTCCTGCTGCAACTTTGGCAGATTATTCTGTTCGCCGTGGTCGCACTTGCCGTCGGCGTGAAGCGGTATCGGCAGACACTGGATTAAGGCCGACCGCTTGTGGCGACGCAGCGGCTTCATGAAATATTTCGCGGACATCGGCTGACGGAATCGGCAAGACATTGTTTCCCCAGTGACTCGTACGGATAGCTGTCGATTTTCATAATGTCGAACGACTATCCTACGACAAACAGCAACATCAACCCGAATCCCATCACTCACAAGGAGGTCACCATGCGTATCACATCGTTAGCCATCACCGTCTTAGGCATCGCGCTCACTGTCTCTCCGGGCTTCGCAAAAGAGAAGAAGCATCAAAAGGCGATGGATCCTCAAGAGATGATGGAAGTCTGGAAGAAACTGGCCCAACCAGGCGAGCCGCACAAGCTGTTCGAGAGCTTGGCCGGTAGTTGGACAACCCAAACGAAGGAATGGATGGAGCCGGGCAAACCTCCGACGGAATCGACCGGCACGGCGGAGATGAAGATGTTACTCGACGGACGGTTCCTCTATCAGGAATACAACGGGCAAATGATGGGGCAGCCGTTCAACGGCATCGGCATCGATGGCTACGATAATCTGACCAAGAAATATGTCACGGCCTGGATGGATACGATGGGGACCGGCATCTTCTTCATGGAAGGCACGGCAAGCGCGGACGGCAAAACCATCACCTTGCGAGGCTCCCATCCGGAGCCGGGCGGCGGCAAGATGACGCACCGCGCGGTCTGGAAGATCACCGACGCCGACAATCATACGTTCGAGATGTATGGATCCCACGGAAAGGAAAAAGAAGCGAAGTTCCTGGAGATCGTCTATACCAGAAAACAATAATCGGACCCCAATAACATAGCCGGCTGCGAGGAATCTAATACAAGGGTGCCGTGGTGTACCTGTCGCTTGTGGGCTGAATCCTGCGCGCCCTTCGAGCCCTTGTCGATTTCCTTCCCGTTGCACGACTAACTTACGAACCGGTTGACGGTTGACCACGAAAGTCGGCCATCACATGAAAGGAGTCATGCCGATGAGCAGCGTTCGAATATTGGTTGGAACGAGGAAGGGCGCCTTCATTCTCACATCGGACGGCAAGCGCAAACAGTGGACGGTACAAGGTCCCCACTTCGGTGGATGGGAGCTGTACCACCTCAAGGGCTCGCCGGTGGATCCGAATCGATTGTACGCCTCGCAAACCAGCAGTTGGTTTGGCCAAGTGATTCAACGATCGGATGACGGCGGGAAGACATGGAATCCGCCAGGGACGAAACCCGAGGACCTCATGGGTGAAGACGGTATGCCGAAGGGCGAGAGCAACATGTTCCTCTACGACAGCACCGCCGAAACCGGCCGGCCGCTCACCACACACCAGCATTACGACGGGTCGCAACGGCCGTGGGAATTCAAGCGGGTGTGGCACCTCGAACCGTCATTGAACGACCCGAACACGGTATACGCGGGCGTCGAAGATGCGGCAATCTTCAAATCGATCGACGGCGGCAAGACGTGGAAAGAGCTGGCAGGACTGCGGGGTGCCAAAGGCCAACTTTGGCAACCGGGCGCCGGCGGCATGTGTCTCCACACGATCGTGCTAAACAAGGAGAATCCGGATCGGATCTTCGTGGCCATCTCAGCCGCCGGCACGTTTCGCAGCGACGATGCAGGCCGGACATGGCGCCCTGTGAACAAAGGCTTGAAATCCCAGTATGAGCTCCCCGATCCGGATGCCGAAGTCGGACACTGTGTCCACTGCATCACGATGCATCCGTCGCGTCCGAACGTGCTGTTCATGCAGAAACACTGGGACGTGTTGCGAAGCGACGATGGCGGTGAGTCCTGGCACGAGATCAGCGGAAACTTGCCGAGCGATTTCGGATTTCCGGTTGCCGTCCATGCCCACGACCCGAACACGGTCTACGTGGTGCCGATCAAGAGCGACTCCGAACATTACCCCCCCGAGGGCAAATTACGCGTGTACCGCAGCAAAGTCGGCGGACACGAATGGGAGGCGCTGACGAAAGGACTCCCGCAAGAGAATTGCTATGTGAACATCTTGCGTGACGCGATGGCCGTCGATCAGCTGGATCCTTGCGGCATCTATTTTGGCACGACTGGCGGGCAAATCTATGGTTCGGCCAACGGGGGTGACAGCTGGGAGCCGATCGTGCGGGATCTACCGGCGGTGCTTTCCGTCGAAGCCCAAACACTGTCCGCTTGAAGCTCATCTTGTTGGCGTAAGAGTCCCGAGTTGCGGGTCTCGAGTTACGACGTCGAAACTCGAACCATCAAGTATCCGAAAGCGCCTTATGATACGTGTCATCCTGCCCCAACACTTGCGGACTCTGGCTCGCGTCGATGGTGAAGTGACGCTGGATATCGCTGGCCCCATAACCCAACAGTCGGTGCTCGACGCGCTCGAGATTCGCTATCCCATGCTGCGTGGAACCATCCGTGATCATACGACCCACAAACGGCGCCCCTTCATCCGGTTCTTTGCATGTGAGCAGGATCTCTCCCATGAACCAGTGGATCAGCCGTTGCCTGACGCGGTCGCCGATGGGTCGGAGCCGTTGCTGATCGTGGGCGCCATGGCTGGCGGATAGTCGGACGAAAGCTTGTGGCTGATAGCTTATAGCCAATAGCCGGCCCGCGTCACTCTGTACCACAATAGAACGCTCGGGAAATTGCGGGTAGCATCACGTGAGTTGATGTGGTAGCGTGAAAATATCCAAACAAACTTAGTCTGGAACGATCGCCTGCCTGCGCACATCTGTTCGCGACCCTTTCCAGTCTATTCACGAACCACTTCTCACAGGAGGTACCTATGAGACGACCATATGTATTTCAGTCCCTCTGCGGTTGGTGCGCAGTTCTCTTCCTTTTCGCTGCCTGTGCCTCAGCGGGAGACGCCAAGAAAGGAGCATCAGCTATGACGGTTTCGAACGGGAAACAGGTCACGTTGGAATACACCATGAAGTTGGACGATCAATCGGTCGTGGATACCAATGTAGGAGGAGAGCCGTTAAAAGTCATGCAAGGACGCCATGAGATCATCCCTGGGCTGGAGAAGGCGCTGGAGGGCATGACGGCAGGAGAGAAAAAGAATGTCACCGTGGCTCCGGCGGAAGCCTACGGCTCCGTTGATCCGAAGGCGTTTCAAGAAGTGGACAAGAACATGGTTCCGTCCAATGCTCGAAAGGTCGGAACGCAATTAGAGGGGAAAACCTCCGATGGCCGTACGGTATTTCCGCGGATTTCAGAAGTGAAGAATGAGACGGTCGTGCTCGACTTCAACCATCCGCTGGCCGGGAAAACACTTCACTTCGACGTCAAGGTCTTGGACGTCGCGCAAGCTTCGTCCAAGTGATCCTCTCTTCCCGTGCGGGGCGGGGAAACCGTCCCGCACGAGTCGCGCAATGCTCACACCGTTCGATACCTCTAAGCTCATATGTCCGTTCTTCTTCGACTACACGATCAAATCCACGGTTGACTGCAACGTTCAGCATTCGACTTGTTCAAGACGGCATAACCGTGCTTCATGACACGGCGGGAGCCTTGCCATCTGCTCCCTTCTTTTCCTTGAACACTTGAGTGATGTAAGACTCCACCTCTTCACGGCTGAGTTCCTCTACCCGAGTGGCAAAGGACGGATAGGCCTGAATATGGGTTTGATCGGCGTAGCTTCCGCTCAACTGCAGGAAATGCCAGCCTTCGCTTTTGAGCAATTCGGTCATCCGCCGGTAGTGCCGCCATCGTTCGCCGTAGCGAAAAAATTCCTCCACCGCAGCGCTCAAGGCGACTACGAGACTGACCACGAATGTAAGGAGCTTGATTACAGGCTCCGTGTCATCACTGACATTTAGGCTGACCAGCGCCGGCACGATGACGCCGCCGATGATCGTCGCCAAACGTAGTCTGCGATACCACCACACCGACTCCTTCGCCTTCCCATCCATCCACATGACCAGCTCCAACCACCGCGCCCGCATGAATTCTTTGTTCAGTTCCGGCAAGTCCAGGGACGCGATGAGTTTGTCCATCTCGGCCCGCATGTGTTTTTCATCAGTCGTCTTATCCATCGTATTCATGGGCTCCTCCGCTGAATTGTTCATGACGAGAATGAGACCTCATGGTTCTCCCAATCTTGGTTGCGACGGGCAAAGACCACATGGCATGCTGATGCAACCTGCTCGTCTGCATGAGCGAATCGCAGATTGCAGCCGGCTCCATCAACGCCTCCTTCACGCCGAGAGAAGAGGCTTGTCTCGCTCCTGGTCTTCGGCGTTACGCCAACACCTGGCTGACCCATCTCCTTATACCTCTGCGTTTCCGCAATCCCAGTTGCCCATGCGAACACGATTGCATCTCGTGTCTACAGATGGCACAAACCCATGAACGAGCGGAGGAACAGCTGCATTGCATACGCAGGGAGCGCGGCGATGAGGGTGTGTCGCCATGATGGAATATCAAACGAGATACAACTGTATCCGTACAGATACCATAAGTAGGGAGGGTCGCGGTACCGGAAGTTATAGGACCTTACTTGGCTTTCCTCACCACCAAGATCCCATCGCGGATGGTAACGAGCACGGACGTCACACGCGGATCGGCTGCGACCGTACGATTCAGTTCCTGAATCGCGGCAGTGGAGACATCGGGCGGCGGCTGTTTCAAGACGTCGCCGCTCCACAACACGTTGTCGATCAAGATCACGCCATTCGGCGACAGCAGGTCCAGTGCACACCGGTAATAGTTCAGATAATTTGTCTTGTCGGCATCGATGAAGATGAGATCGAACGGGCCGAGGAGTGTCCTTATCGTGTCGAGCGCCGGTCCCATTCGAATGCTGATTTTCTTTCCGAATCCGCCTTGCGAGATGTAGCGCCGAGCCAATACCGCGGGCTTTTCGTCGATCTCACACGTGACCACCGTTCCGTCTTCCGGTAGGGCTTCCGCGAAACAAAGAGCACTGTAGCCGGTGAACATTCCGATTTCGAGCACCCGCTTCGCCCCCACGAGCTGCGTCATCATCTTCAAGAACGCCCCTTCCAGGGGACCCACCAACATTTGCGAGTGCTCCATGGTCCGCTGGGTCTCTTCGCGCAGCGCGCGACGGACCGACGACTCCGGCATGGAGTGAATCTCCGCGTACGCTTCGATCTCGGCAGGAACCAACGGTTTCATCGGACCGCTTTCGGTGGTTTGAAAAAACCTCCGCCTCTGCGTACACTGCAGGCATGCGACTTTCGCCACGGCCGATCTTAGCACAATGCGAATGACAAGGAGGCCTGCTTGAAGACACTTGCCACGTTGGAACCTCTCACGACCAGACTGCTGGAAATTCAACGGATCAATAGCGCCGCCTCAGTCCTCTCGTGGGATCAAGAGACCTATATGCCGGCCGGAGGAGGAGAAGCGAGGGCGGAACAAATCGCGGTGCTTCAGGGCATCGCCCATCAAAAGCTGGTTTCACCGGAAGTACAGTCGCTCCTGTCTCAATGGGTCGATCCCTCGACCGGCCAGGCGGCCGATCAACCCGGCGAGACGTGGGACGAGTCGTCACGCTCCCTGTTGCGCGAGGTGTGGCGGGATTTCAGCCGCGCGAAGAAGCTGCCTTCGGAGTTCGTCGTGAAGCTCAGTCGCGAATGTTCGCTGGCCCAACAGGTGTGGGCTGAAGCGAAAGAACACGATACATTCAAGAAGTTTCTGCCGAACCTCCGGACCGTGCTGCAGCTCAAGCGAGAAGAAGCTCAGTATCTCGGGTATCAGGATTCGCCGTACAACGCACTGTTGGACGTCTATGAACCGGGCTCGACCATTGCGAATCTTCAACCGGTGTTTGCCGCGCTCAAGACACGTCTCGTGCCGGTGCTGAAACGTATCACTGAAAGCCGCGTTCAAATCGACGACGGCATTCTGCACCACTCGTACGAGCAGGCTCGGCAACTCGAGTTCGGCCGAATGGTCTTGGTCGCAATGGGGTATGATTTCGAGCGCGGTCGGCTGGATCTCTCAGCCCATCCCTTCACCACGTCGTTTCACCCGACCGATGTGCGTGTGACGACCCGCGTCCATGAACACGAATTACAATCCTGTCTCTTCAGCTGCATTCACGAAGGCGGGCATGGCCTGTATGACCAGGGGTTGGATCAACGGTATTTCGGTACCCCATTGGGCGACTCGGTCTCGTTGGGCATCCAGGAAAGCCAATCACGGCTCTGGGAAAATTGTGTCGGCCGCTCGCGATCGTTTTGGCGGTTTTTCTACCCGATCTTACAACAGACCTTTCACCACCAGCTGCGCGGCGTGACGGTCGATCAATTCTATGCCGCGATCAACCGCGTGAAACCGTCGTTGATCCGAGTGGAAGCCGACGAACTGACCTACAACCTCCATATCATGCTCCGGTTCGAGATCGAGCAAGCGCTCATGGAAAACAGGATCCAGCCCGAGGATCTGCCGGTGATCTGGAATCAAAAGATGAAGGACTACTTGGGAATCGTTCCGACCTCCGATGCGGAAGGAGTTCTGCAGGATGTCCACTGGTCATTCGGCGCATTCGGTTATTTCCCCACCTATACGTTGGGCAACCTCTACTCCGTGCAATTCTTCGAGCAGGCCAAGCTGGAAATTCCGCAGTTGGAAGATGAGATTGCAGCCGGTCGATTGATGGCCTTGCGCCGGTGGCTGGAGCAGAAAATTCACCGGTGGGGCCGCATGTTCACGCCGGACCATCTGGCGCAACGCGTGACGGGCTCGACCGTCAGTCCCGAGCCCTTTCTCAACTACGTGGAAAAGAAGTACGGCGAGCTCTACCAGCTCTGAGCATCGATGACCGGACGATTGTCATACCCCATCACGCTGTTGAGTTGTTTCACGACGGCCGGAGCCAGCGTAAATTCCGCCTGTGTCTCGATCCGATGCGGCACGAGCAGCGTGGTATGGAACACAATGTCGCGGATGGGGATCTTGAGCTCGGGGTCTTGCGGCGTGCTCAACCGAACCGATTCAACGGAGTTCGTGATGGTACCGCTGTCCTGCGCTCCGTAGACGGAGAGGACAGCGTCTAGGATGTCCTTCACCCTCTCGTTGACTTCCACCCCTTCGATCGCGTTCAGCAGCAAGGGGATCGCTTCGTCCTTTGCCTGATCCGATACCGCGAAGTTTTCGACCCGCCCTTTTCGACGGAGAGAGGTCAAATCGTTGTCCAAATCCTTGCTGAAGGCTCCATACGCGAATCGAAAGAATTCGAAATGAAACGCCTTCAGACCCTTGGCAAAGACTTGGAGTTCGCAGAGGAAACAGAGTTGCTGCAGCTTGACGTCGCTCAACGGACCATGGGGTTCAGCTTGCTGCAGCACATACAAGAGCAGAGCACGATCAATGGTAATCTGGCCGGGCGTTCTCAATGGCTCCTCATGTATAATGAAGCCTCCACTATAGAGAGTCAGGAAAGCAGCCGTCAAAGGCGACCTGACAAATAGTGGCATCGACACTCTTGACCAGCCGCTCAATTTCGTTTTTAATCCCGGCCAGGAAGGCTTGTCCGACCACCATGTCCAAACATGCCAAAGAAATGGGACTCTTGAAGGAGCACCTGGGGAAACACCAGCTGAAATTTACACGTCAGCGCGAATTGATCCTCGACGCATTTCTCAAGCAGGAACACATCACGGCCGAAGAGATGTACCACCAGTTGGCCCGTAAAGATCCGCACTTGGGGTTGGCAACCATTTACCGCACGCTCAATCTTTTTTGTGAAGCCGGTCTCGCGCAGGCCCGACACTTCGGCACGCAAACCCAGTACGACAACGTCTCGCACAAGGGCCATCACGATCATCTCATCTGCACCGGCTGCGGAAAGATCGTGGAGTTCGAAAACTGTGACATCGAGCGACTCCAAGAGGAGGTCGCCTCACGGAACGGCTTTATCATCCAAACCCATCGCCTCGAACTGTACGGACTCTGCTCCCGCTGTCGTCATTGACCCCTGCCGAGTTTTTTGGTATCCTTTTTGATACGGTTTATCAATTTCAACTCTCCCACCACGGTACATAACTAGAAGGGCAACTATGTCTATGTTCTCCCGAGGCTCCTTTCGCGCTACAAATGTGGTCTTTCGCCATACGCCGCTGAGTATTTCGGTCGTGTCCCTCCTGATGCTCTGCTGGTTGGCTCTACCGACTGTCGTGTCAGCAGCGGACAAATTGACCGTCTATTCCGGCCGAGCCGAGCGGCTGATCAAGCCGGTCCTTGATGCCTTCACGGCCAAGACCGGTATTCAAATTGAATTGCTCTCGTCCGGCACCACAGAATTGGTAAACCGGATAAAAGCCGAAGGAGACCGCAGTCCGGCCGATGTTTTCATTACCAACGACGCCGGCAGCTTGGAAATGGTCCGCGCCGCGGGACTCTTTCGTCCATTGAACATGCGGGAAGTCGAACGCGCGATTCCCGCCCAATTTCGCGCCGCGGACAACAGTTGGATCGGTCTTTCCGGACGGTTTTGGGTCATCGTATACAACACGACGATGGTCAAACCCGACCAGGTCAAATCGCTGCTGGACTTGGCGGATCCGACGTGGAAAGACAAGATCGCCATTCCCAATGCCGGCAGCGAATATTTGCAGGCAGGCGTCTCGGTGATCCGGGCGAGCCTCGGCGACGATCACACCAAGAAATTCCTGGAGGGCCTTCGAGACAATGCCGGCACGCAGGTCTACCAAAAAAGCTCGCAGATCGTCGACGCCGTCGCCAAGGGGCAGGTCGCCATGGGGATCGTGAATCACTATTACGTCTACCGGCACCTCGCCGCACAGCCGGCCGCCCCGCTGGCGGTGTTGATGCCCGATCAACAGGAAGGAGGCATGGGCTCCATCATGAACGTCGCCGGCATCGGCATCCTGAAACACACCCCCCGCGTGGAAAACGCCAAATTACTCGTGGAATTTCTCGTGGCGCAGGCCGGCCAGAAGATGTTCGCCGATCTCGACAAGGAGTACCCGCTCCACCCCGAAGTGAAGGCCGACCCGGCACTGGTCGAACGAAAGAGCTTCCGCGCGGCGTTAGTCCCGTTGACCAAGCTCGCCGAGCTCAGAGAACCCACACTGCTGCTCATCGAGCAAGTGGGGATGCGGTAACGCCGTGAGCCCCCTGTGATTGCCGTCCGTCGACCAACCGTTTCTCCACTCCAGCTTGCCGCCCTGGCCAGCGCGTCGCTGATCCTGCTGCCCCTGGGTTACGTCACCGTCCTCGCGTTGTCGGCGGATCTCTCGGTGTGGCATCGTCTCTGGACCACTCGAATCCCGGAATTGCTGTGGAATACGGTGTCCTTGGCCGGTGCCGTGGCACTGCTGACACTTATGCTCGGTGTAACGACCGCCTGGATGGTCACACGGTTTGAGTTCCCCGGCCGCCGACTGTGGGAAGTGGGGCTTGTCCTGCCCTTGGCCATGCCGACGTATGTCTTGGCCTATGTCTACAACTATCTCCTGGGGTTCGGCGGCCCGATGGAACAGCTGTGGCAGATGATCGCCGGACCTCAAGCCAGGATTCTCTCACCTCAAAGTTTCTGGGGCGTTACCATGGTGATGGCGCTCGACACGTTCCCCTTCGTCTATTTGCTCACACGCAGCGCGCTCCTGACGTTCAACGTGTCGTTCGAGGAAGTGGCCCGCACGTGCGGGGCGTCATCCCTTCGGAGAATGTTGTTCGTCACCCTTCCGTTGCTACGCCCGTCCATCGTCGCAGGCCTCGCCCTGGTCATTCTGTACGTCGTTTCCGATTTCGGAGCCGTGTCGCTGTTGCGCTACCAAACGCTGACCTATGCCGTGTTTCAGCAAATGACCGGACGGTCCGACAACCAGGCCGCGAGTATCCTGAGTATTCTGTTGGTGCTCCTGGCGCTCCTGTTTTTGTTGACCGAACGATGGTTTCGTCGACAAAGCCGGTTCTACCAGACCACCGGGCGTTTTCGAGCACCGCAACGAATCCAGTGCAGTTGGGCGCAGACTTCCGCTCTGACCATCTGCTTGACCATCGTGGTCGGCCTGGCCTTCGGAATCCCAACCTATCTGTTGATGACATGGAGCCTGTCCGCGGAGGCCCAGGCCATCCTCGACGCCCGCTTCTTTGGCTTCGTTTGGAACAGTGTCTTGTTGTCGACTCTGGCCGCCACGGCCGGCGTGTTCATCGGACTGCCCCTCGCCTACCTCGCCAGTCGAAAACCGACCTGGCTCAATATCGGTTGTCTGCAAGCCGCCTATGCAGGCTATGTGTTGCCGGGACCGGTCGCAGCGCTCGCGGTCTTGGTCCTCTTCCTCAACGCCCTGCCGTTCCTGTACGGTACGGTGATCGTCTTGATCGTGGCCTATGTCCTGCATTTTCTTCCCGCCGGTCTCCAATCGCTCGAACCGTCGATTCAACAAATCACCCCCAATCTCGAAGAGGTGGCCCGCACGCTGGGGCTCACCGTTCGGGAAACCTGGCGTCGCGTGACGCTGCCGCTCATTCGCAACGGGGTCATCGTGGCGTGGGTGCTGATGTTTTTGCAGACCATGAAAGAGCTTCCGGCCACGTTGCTGTTGCGGCCGGTGGGATTTGACACCTTGGCGATTCGTGTCTGGCTGGAAGCGAGCGAAGAGTATTACCGACTGGCCGCTCCGTCCGCGTTATTGATCGTGCTCGTCGGCTTACCGGCGCTGGTCTTGTTGCTGTCCCGGGATTGGAGGGCGGCGTAAAGATCATGAACGCACCGTCACGCATCACGTCGGTGTATTCCGAACGGCTCGGCGACCGGGTCCGCCTCTCTCCACCGGCATCTTCCATCTTGGAACTTCGTTCCGTATCCTGTGCCTATGATCCAAGCAGACCGGCGATTCGCGATATTTCATTCACGGCACGAGAAGGCGAAATCCTCTGCTTGCTCGGCCCCTCGGGCTGCGGCAAGACGACCGTCCTCCGGGCCATCGCCGGCTTTGAACCGGTCCGGTCCGGGCAATTATTTCTGTCGGGTCGGTTGGTCTCCTCCTCCTCGGAGACGATCCCGACGGAGGAACGCCGCGTCGGCATGGTGTTTCAAGAGTACGCCCTTTTCCCGCACCTGCGCGTCGCCGATAACATCGCCTTCGGGCTCCACCACCTGTCACGGGCGGAACGGTCTTGTCGGGTCCAAGAAATGCTGCGACTGACCGGTCTCGAAGGCTTCGACCGGCGCTATCCGCATGAATTGTCGGGAGGCCAGCAGCAGCGCGTGGCGCTTTCACGGGCATTGGTGCAGAATCCCGTCCTGCTTCTCCTCGACGAACCGTTCAGCAACCTGGACCCCGATATGGCGGGCCGCATGAGGCAGGAAGTGCACGCCCTGTTACGGCGGATGAAAACCACGACCATATTGGTGACGCATGATCATGAGGAAGCGTTCGCGATGGCGGACCGTATCGCCGTCTTGAATCAGGGCGTGCTCGAGCAGATGGATACCCCGGAACTGATTTATCATGTTCCCGCCACGCGGTTCGTGGCTGATTTTGTGGGGCAAGCCGACTTTATCACCGGACAGATTCGACAAGGCACGGTGCATACCGAACTAGGCGAGTTTCCCGATACGCTCAACAGTGCCGAGGGAAGCGCGGTCGTCGTGATGATCCGTCCCGACGACATCCATCTGCTGCCCAACAAGTCTGCCGGACCTCGGATCGTGGCCCGCCAGTTCCGCGGCTCGGAAAATCTCTACACGATCCGCCTGCCTTCCGGACAAATCGTGCACAGCAGTGAAGGCTCCACCAGCGTCTACCAAGAAGGGACCGCCGTCGAACTCCGTGTCTCCGCCACGCACACGGTGCTCTTCGCCCCGGAACATCCCACCACCACTGAAGATGCGGCTGAGACGAATGCTTGCGCGGATTGACAGCTCCGGTCGGATCTGGCATGGATGCACTGGAACTTCGGCTCCCACCTTTCCGGTTTGAGCCTTCCCCAGATGAGAGAAGGAGTGTCGATGGACGCGCTGAAAGACACCATTGATTACGGAGTGATCGGCTTGTTGCTGGTCTTAAGCGTGTGGTCTGTGGCGATCGCCATCGAGCGCTGGCTCTTTTACCGACGAGTTAACCTCTCACAGTTTTCCAACGCACAACTGCTTGAAATGACTCTCACCAAACGTCTGGTGATTATCGGCACGGTGGCCGCGAACGCTCCCTATATCGGTCTCCTTGGAACGGTTCTTGGTATAATGCTGACATTCCATACGATGGGAACGTCGGGAACGATGGCCGTGAACACCATTATGATCGGCTTGAGCCTGGCGTTGAAGGCGACCGCCATCGGTTTGTTGGTCGCGATCCCCTGCGTCGTGATGAATAACGTCCTGCGCCGTCGGGTCAGCGAAATCCTGACTGAATATAAGGCACAACATGGAACGGAACATTGATCAGATCAACGTGATCCCGCTCGTGGATGTGATGTTGGTCTTGTTGGTCATTGTCTTGACCACCGCCACCTTCATCAGTACCGGGCAAATTCCCGTCAACCTCGCCAAAGCCAAGGAAGTGGGTGATCGGAAGGACGTCCCCATCGTCATTTCCTTGACCGCCGATGGGAATCTCTTCCTCAATGATATCCCTGTCCACGATGGAGGTCTTCCCTCGGCTCTTAGCTCCCAACCTCGCGAGTCGGCCGTGGTCGTACGAGCCGACAAAGTGACCTTGCTCGAAAAATTCGTGGCGTTGGTCGACGAAATCCGGGGTCTCGGGTTCCAACAGGTCAGCCTGGAGGTCATTCGCCTGTGACGAATGATTTCACCTCACTTGCCGACAAGCGGACAGGCCCCATGGCGGCGAGTTGGCTCCTGTCCTGTCTTCTGCACGGAGGAGTGGCCGTTATCGCGGTCATTTTCGTACAGCGCATGCAGCTGGCTCCGCAGGGCGAACCCTTCCAATGGGATGTGGCAATGGTGGCTCCTCTTTCGTCATCGTCGACATCCACCGTATCACCTGCGTCAATCGCTCCACCTACACCGAATGTTCGCCCCCCCACACGAACGGCAACTCTTGCTCCTGCCCCACTTCGGTCGGTCCAACCGAAAATACCCTCGCAGGTCGCTTCATCTCTTCCGGAACCGATCGCTGCTTTCACTCCCGAGCATCGTCAAGTACAGCCGCTCACCGAGTCTCATTCCCCGGATTTGCTTTCTTCAGTACCGTCTGATTCGGCCCCGCTCACTTCGTCGCAACTCAACTCCGTCCTATTCACTGATCCGGCCGCACCTGACAATTCGATAAATCGACTTGAATCACCGGCCGCCACGGATATCCCGCTCAATTCGTCGCCTCCCGCGAACGCTTCGACAGGAGCTACCGACCAATCCAAGTCGTCCAAAGCCGATTACGGCTGGCTCACCGCGCTCATGACGAAATGGATCGAGGATCTGAACAAACGCTACCCGGTCACGTTACGGACCGACGGCGTGCAGGGGAAGGTCACGCTGGCCGCGATGCTCCACGCGAACGGATCACTGAGTGATGTGCATGTCGTGGGAAGTTCGGGCAATACAACGCTCGACGAGGTCGCCTTGGAAGATGTACGAAACGGCCCTTCTATCAAGTTTTCTCGTCCGCTGGGGCGCTCGGAAATGCCGGTGAAGTTCTCGATCAGTTATGATCTGAAGGCGGCACGGTAGTCGCAGACGAAGCCGTACAGTCCTGCTGCCTCCAATCGCGCAACACCTCGGTTTGATCGAACGTCAAGACATAGGCCCAGCAGCGAGATGACGGAGCATAGCCTCCATATCCGGTCGTCCCGCTTCCCCGATCAAAGTAGGTCCAGACGGAGCGACCGTCGGACAACTTGTCCACTCTATGCGGGGTGCCGTACCGGCGCGCCACTACATCCTGAGTCACTTGATCCACTTTACTTTGAAAATATCCGGTTTCGATCTGTCCACAAGCGGACAGCACGGCCAACCCAATAGCCGACACGGATCGCGAGCGTCGGAGGATCCTCTTCATCGTGATATACCTCCCCTCGTATTCCCTCTATCAAAAAAAGATGAACGCCTATTTATGGTAGGCGCAACCGATCGCGCAGTCCGGATGATACGGTCATCTTTCCTCCATTATCGATGATGATCGCCTCAACATGCGGCAGACGCTCGACCAACGCCATTCCCTGTTCCGGCCCCAGCACGAAAATTCCGGTATCCAATCCATCGGCTAACGTGCCCTCCTTGGCAAGGACCGTGACGCTCTGGCACGCACGCGCCGGCTGCAACGTGTGTGGGTCCAAGATATGATGATACCGGACTCCATCCCGTTCAAAGAACCGTTCGTAGTCGCCGGCCGTTGAAATTGCTTCATCTCTCACATCGATCACGGCGATCAACGTTCCCTCCTGGCGTGGGTGCCTGATGCCCACGGGAAACCCTCTTCGTTCCGGGAGGGCACCGAAGGTCTTGATATCCCCCGATAAAGCGACGATCCCGCCTGTCGCGCCTGCTCGCTTCATCTCCTCTACCGCCCGATCGGCCGCATACCCCTTTCCTATTCCACCAATATCGATGCGCATTCCCTTGTACGGCAGATAAATCGTGCGGTCCTCTGTATTAACTTGAATACGAGTCCAATCGACGAGCGGCCTTAGCCTTTGCAATTCCTTTTTGTCGGGAATGTGCTGCCCTTCAGTCACGCTCCAAGCGTCAACGGCAGGACCTAAGGCGATATTCAACCCGCCATGAGTGAGCTGTGCTATTTCCAATGACCGAGTCACCAGCGCAAATGTTTCCGAACTCACCTGCACCGGTTGACGACCCGCTTCGGCGTTCACTCGTGACAGCTCGCTGTCGGCGCGCCAAGTGCTCAGTAATTGTTCGAGCCGCTTGATTTCGTCGAACGCGGCCTGTACGGCCCGCTCGCTCGCGCTTTTGTCGTGAGCCACGGCCGTCACCGTCACGAGAGTCCCCATGTGGAGTTGGGCTCGCTTCGAGACAACGGGTGTCGGCACATGTTGCGGTGTCACACAACCAGCCATCATGGCGATGAAGAGACAGAGTACGTTTATAGAAGTGACAGGGAACGGGGGCGTCTCCATGTCTGCAGTGTCCTTACCACCAGTGCCGCCGAAAATACCTCGGATACCGAGGATACGGCATGACTTCGTAGAGCCTCGCTTCCACTTGTGCCGGCTGCGGAAGTGCCTCGACCATGGAGCGCCCATCGAAGGTCGGATACTGGTGACTGAGAAAGTCACGCACCCCTGACTCTTCTGCTTGGCCAGCGACGACAGAAGCCACCATCATCCGCCCATAGCGCGGCGAATCGATTCCGAACCTCCAGGTCCCCACATGGGTAATGGCCTTGGCATTTACGGAAAAGGTCATGTCCAAGTTCGCCATGGACATGAACGGGCCTTCGCTGATCTGTACACGAGTGAGCCGATACTGTCCGTCCGACAAATCAATCACAAAGTATTCGTCATGTGATTTGATTTCCACCTGAAATCGCTTGCCAGACACTCGGTCTTCAAGCTCTAAAAACCGCACTTCAGGTGGATACCGCCGAGAGGTCTCACCGGTCAAGACGGTTACGACTCGCCCGACCACCACGCTCGTCGCGATCTCGGTCGGATCCACTAGAGACGGCAACTCTGTCACACAGCCTCCCACGCTCAGGCTCACGGACCACAACAACGCTCCGTGGAGAATCCCGCGCTTTCCCTTCATCGAGAAATGATGCCGACTCCTACACAACACCGGGAAGGCTCCTCACTGAAATAATTCCTTGACACCCAGCTATTGGCTAAGATATTAATAATCGTTCTCAATTTCATTATAACCGTTCGTGAAGCGTCATGGCTATCGCAAAAGCTCCTTCGTTGGAACATTGCCAAGCTCTTGAAACCCGTTGTGAATGCGGGCAGTTGATCGCCAAAGTGTGCGGGCAAGGGTTGGAACTGAAGTGCAAGCGATGTAAGCGCATGGTCATCATCCCCTTCTCTTCAATCGAAGGCTGGGGAACGACTTCTACCTAACATCCTATCAGCAAAGGAGGCACATTTTTATCCATCGCATTACGTACGTTTCATTGATCTGAAGACCAGAGACCGTCGAGTCCCGAGTCAGACCACAACATTATTCTTAGATGGAGGATACCGATGAAGATGCGGTCAATCCTCGGGGCTCTGGTCATCATCAGCTTACCGGCCATGCCGGTTTGGGCGGAAAACTTGACCCCGGAGGAAATCAAGAAACTAGTGGATGAAGCGGTTGAAAAACGTTTGCAAGAACGCGACCGGCACCAGGCGGAACGGCAAGGCCCAACCGAAGCAGGTACGGGGTTGCCTTCCTCTCCTCCTGGGCCCAGGGAATATCCGGGGATTTAGTTCAACCGGTTCAGGAAAATTGATTTATGCCAAGCCGTTCTTGAGCGCGCCGAAAGCCACCCTCGGCGGTTATGCAGACGTGATGTACAACATTCTCTCTCGCCAAAATTTGGACAATCCCAGCCGTAACAGCTTCGGCCAACAGCGGTTGGTGCCCTTTATTTTTGCGGACATCACCGATCGGATCAAATTCGCGACGGAAATCGAGATCGAACGCGGGGGGACCAATTCACCGCAAGGGGATGGCTCGATTCAGGTCGAATTTGCCCAATTGGACTATCTGGTGGATGAAAGAATCAATCTCCGAGGCGGCATTCTGCTCATGCCGGTCGGGAAGTTCAATTTGCTCCATGATTCGCCGTTGAACGATCTTGTCGATCGGCCGATGGTGTCGCGAATCATCATTCCGAGCACCTGGTTCGAAGCGGGTGCGGGGATCTATGGAACGTTCTACCCGACGACTCTCTCGAAGGTCGACTACGAACTCTATGCGGTCAACGGCATGACCCAAACCGCCGGTGCGCTGACGGATTTGGGAGTCCGAAATGCGCGCGGAAGCGTCTCCCGAGACCGCGATGACAGCAAGGCCATCGTCGGTCGTCTTGCCTTTAGTCCGATGTTGGGTATTGAAATCGCCGGGTCAGGGTACCACGGGCAATATAAGCCCTCGACCGCCACGGTCGGCTCGGGCAACATCGATATCTTCGCGGTGGATTGGACATTGCAGCGTGGACCGTGGGAACTCATCGGTGAAGCGGCCTGGGTCAGAATCAGCAACAACAACGCGACCGGGGTGGCCGGCAATCCGATCGGACCTGCCGGTATGTTCGGCTATTATATCCAAGGAAACTATCACTTCATGCCTGAGTTCCTGAAGCGGCTGGCGCCCAGCCATTTCTCGGAGGCGTCGACCTTTACGGCGACGATTCGCTGGGAACAAGTCGATACCGATACGGACAATCGCACCATCAATCCCGCAAACACGTTGGGAAATCGGCGGGAGTTGGATCGGTTGACCGTGGGTCTGAACTTCAGACCGATCGAAGATACGGTCTTCAAAATCAACTGGCAGCATAACACTCAGAACGGCGCGGTGGGACTGACCCCCGCAGGAGATTTAGGCACCGCCAGTAGTCCGATGGACGGAGACGGGTTTCTGTTTCAAGCAGCCACATACTTCTAAATTGTACGGCAAGGAGGAGGCTCCCCGCCTGACCGGCGGGGAGCGCATGACATGACAAGGTTCCCACGAATAGGCTTGCAGATTCTTCCGCTCCTTCTGCTTGGAAGTTTCGGAGGCTGTGCGTTGATGACCAGCGGCATGCATCAACGGCTTGCCGTCTGTAGCTACGATCATGCGTGGGACGCAGCCATCGATGCCGTGAAGGATCGCTCGACCGATACGAAAGACAAAGACACGGGGCTGATCGTAACCGAATGGCTTGAAGTTCCGATGCCGGGACGGACCTATGGTGCTTTTCGCCGAGATATCCCGGACAGCAGAGACCGTTCACGCCTCACGTTAAAAGTGAAGCGCCTGGAGGATATGACCAAGATCTCGTTCATCGAAGAGCGACAACGCTGGGCGTTCCGTGGGGGTTCGCGTCTCTTCGGCTGGGCTCCCACGGATCCTTCTGAGCAAGTCATGCGCGACGTGCAAAATCGTCTTGATACCAAACTGCAGGAGCACGGATGTTCAGTCACCTAACAATCGTATCAGGCCTCGCAATTGGAGCGACACTCTGGCTAACCAACCCCACACCCGCCGGAGCCGAAAAGGTATGGGACAACGATCTTCGCCGATACCTGACCGAAGACGAGCTCAACCATGCCGAGGTCTTCTTGTCCGAAGAAGAGGCCGTGAAGATCGTCTTGCCGAAATCCCAGCGCATTCGCAAGGAAGTGATCCAGCTCACGCCAGACAAGAAAGATCTCATCGAGCAACGCATCGGGTGGAAATTTCCTGAGCAAGCCTTCGAAGTCTACATCGGCGAAACGGGTGATAAGATCGACGGCTATGCCGTGGTTCATAACACGATCGGAAAACACAAACACATGACCTACATGGTCGGTGTGGATGCGAAAGGGTCCTGCTCAGACGTCGAACTGCTGGTATTCCGCGAGGCCAGGGGGAGCGAAGTCGGCCGGAAACGATTCAACGTGCAATTTGAAGGCAAGACCGTGTTGGATCCTATCCGCATCAACAAAGACATCATCAACATCACCGGCGCCACCATGTCTGTTCGTTCCATGAGTGCCGGGATTAAACGCGTCCTCGTGCTGATCGACGAGTTCTATCTGAAGCCCGCCGGGATCGGCAGCGATACGTTGGCCGCGAAAAAGGACAAGGGGTTTCTGCCATCGATATTCGGAAACTAGCAGAAGCGGACCCAGCGTCCCAGGCATGCGAAACTTCAACCAAAAATTCAGGCTGCGCGATTCCGATCGCCACATTCGGTTGCTCTACACATTGTTTTTGTTCTTGATGTTCGCCGGATTTTGCTTTTCGTTTTTTTGGGCGCATAGCATGACGGGACTGTCGCCGCAAGGCATCGCCGAGCATTATCGAGGTTCCGACGTCACCTTCGGTGAACCAATGTCGTTTCGAGAACTTGCAGAAATCACGCACTTTCACCTGTTTACCATGCCGGTCGTATTCATGATCTTGATCCACGTCATGTACCTGACCGGCGCCAGCCACACGCTCAAGGCCATCGTCACCTGGGCCGGCTTCGGGGGCGTGATGCTCGATCTTGCGTCGCCCTGGCTGATCAGCTACGTCTCGCCTACGTTTGTCCTGTCGATGTTGACGGGAGACATGCTGATGACCGTGAGTTTTCTGATCATGATGATCGTTCCTTTATATGAAATGTGGATACTGGAGCAGCCCTTGATGGGGGGGAAGCGACCACAAGAGTCGTAGGGGAAAACAACAGCCACGGACCCCGTTAGCGGCCAGCGGTTATTCGCCCAGAGCCCGGAATCACGCGAGTGGTTCCGGGCTTTTCGTTTTGGAGGAGGCAGCGCCATGCATGTCGACATTACGGATCGCATCGAACCCGCCATTGTGACCATCCAAAACATGCTCGGAAAGATCGATCGGCTCCATTTGCCATCCGCCTCGCGGCGCGATCTCGAAAGCATTCTGGTTCGGCAGGTCACGAAAGAACTGGACCGACTTCTTCCTTGGCAAGCAGGGCATGCGCAAGACACGACAGTGGTGGCGCTTCGAATCGGACAGGCAGCACACCTCGATGACGAGGCATTACACCAACTGAAACTCGGCGCGCTGCTCCACGATCTCGGGCTCCTCATGCTCCCACCTCGTCTTCAAACCGGGCAAGGCTCGTTCGAGCCGGATTCCTACGTGGCGATTCAGAACCACCCCCGGTTAGGGGCGACCTTACTCCAACCCTTTTCATTTCTTCGTGAAGCAACCGTCATGATCGCCCATCACCACGAACGGTGGGATGGTTCAGGGTATCCCTATGGGCTGAGGGGAGAATTCATTCCCTTCGGAGCACGGATCCTTGCCGTCGCTGATGCATTCGCCGCTATTCACGTCCCCGCAGTGTGCGTTCGATCCCTGCGGGATCACATCGCGCTTCGAATTCTCCAGGTGGCTTCGGGAACTCAATTTGATCCCTCTGTCGTCGATCTCTTGGCCGAACTCTTGAGAGAGCCGGAAGCCCTGTACGAAAGGGACACGACTCACCGGTAGCGCAGTCGGCGTACGACCTACGCCGGCATCGAAGTGGGAGCCCCACCTCTCCCACTTGACGGGCAAGGGTTCTCACCTCCCGAGGGCCCTTGCCTTCCTCCGGTGCAAAGCACGCATTTCGACTCGGGTCCGTGAGACTTGAGTTTGGTAACGATAAGGAGTTGATATCCACATGCCGAGCCCAATTAATTCCTATGCCACTCACATCACCAGGCTCCTCTTCTTTTTTCTTCTCAGCTTGGCCGCCTGTTCCGGCTCAAGCTCTGAAAACTCACCTCCTCCGATTGTCAACACGGGCACTCCGGGCGCCGAAGAGGCCGTCGGTGAGCGCTTGTTTCTCGAAACACGATTCGCCCAGGCGTTCAAAGTTTTTCTGGATAAGGGAGGCGACCTCAACGATCCGAACGTCGGCGACGGCATCGTCGATACGGTCGTCACCTTGGACGCACCGATCGATCCCGGTCCGTTCAAAGGCTTGTCGATGAATTGCCGGACTTGTCACTTCGTGGACGACGTTCTGGATGCGCCGGGAGGCGGCATGCGAGCCTATGCGGATTTCGCGCGCCGCAGCCCCCTTCCGGCCCGAGCGGACGGCAAAACTGTTGCCGCCCGCAATTCCCCTCCCCTCGTCAACGCAGCGCTCGATCGACCAGGCGGCGTCTTGTTCCATTTCGATGCCGAATTCAATTCAATGGAAGCGCTGGTGGCGGACACGTTCACCGGCCGAAACATGGGCTGGCTGCCTGGAGAACGCGCTCAGGCCATCGCCCACATCGCCCGGGTGGTCCGGTTCGATGATGGCACTGGCGAGCTGGCCAAGGAGTTCGGCGGAGCATCCTTCCGAACCCTCTTCGCTGGAACAGATCCCTTCATACCTGAAGACTTCCGGCTCACCTCAGACTTCCGCCTGGCGATCGGTTCCGCTACAGATCAGGAGGTGTTTGATGCCGTCGTCAAAGTCGTCGCCGCCTACGTCAACGGCCTTCGCTTTTCGCAAACCGAAGACAGCGGAGCATCGATCCGTTCTCCGTTCGATGTGTTTCTGGAGATCAATGGACTTCCTCAAGCCCCGGATCCCACCGAATCTCCGATCGACTACAGCAGGCGTCTGTTGCAACTCGTAAAGACGCGTGAATCGGCGGGGGCACTTCGGTTCGTCACATCAAATCCCAACAGAACCGACGGCCGATTCCAATTCCATACCCAGCCATTCTCGTTTGGGGCTCAGGAATTAGCGGGATTGAAGACGTTTCTGGCGGAACCGGCGGCGCTGCCTGCCTCGCCGGCCGAGCAGGCAGCCGGGAAAATCGGCAACTGCATCGCGTGCCATGCGGCTCCGAACTTTACTGATCTCAAAGCTCATAATACGGGGACGACCCAGAAGGAATACGACGAGGTTCCAGGCCATGGAATCGGCGCGTTCCTGAAACTGGCTATTCCGACCCTCGACACACGAACATCCGACGATCTTCCAGCTACTGAACGACACCCCGGAGCCACGGAGCGATTTCGCGCCGTGCCTTCTGCCGGAACGACGCGAACCGACTTGGGGTTTTGGAATGTCTTTGCCAACCCGGATATGCCCGGACCTCAAGCCAAGATCCGAACCATACTCTGCGACGATGAACAGCCCTGTACGGCGTCCCAAAGCGAACTCCTCAATCGGGCGATCGCCCGATTCAAGACCCCGGGTCTGCGAGATCTGGGGCATTCCGCTCCGTTCATGCACACCGGGCAATTCGACACAATGAATGATGTAATCGATTTTTATATCGATGTCTCGAAACAAGCCCGCGCAGGCACGCTCCGCAATGGCGCGCCCCAGCTCCGAGGCGTCGCTCTTAAGCCCAGTGACGTTACCCCGCTTGCGGCATTTCTGGAATCGCTGAACGAGGACTATCAATAGGCAATGACGGCTATGGACCACGGTCCGTACACACACTTTAAACAGGTGAACTCTATGAACCCGTCTTCCCATTCATGTTCATCCATCATGACCTGTCGGCGTTGTCACGAACCGATCTACCATCGCAATCCGCAGCTCTGGTGCATTAAGTGCCGGTGCTTCCAACGCCAACAGGGACAGACCAGAGGGCAGATACGGTCCCTCAGGACGCGACGGCTGAAAGCGTGGTTGAAAACTTTCCTTACGCCTAGCGTTGAAAACCATATGGGTGCGGGATGATATGCTGTGAGCACATGTCCAAGCCGGGAGGTTCGTCTACTCGGGAAAATCTGCCTCCGCTAGGACATGGAGATACGCATGGAGCAGTGGCGGTCCGAAACCTGCTTCCACCGATTGGATCTGTTCTAAAAGTCACTCGATCGTATATACCGAACAGCCAGACTAACATCTATTATCTTATCTACTTCTTGATCTGCTCCGAAAGAAACCGATTGGGACCGAGCTGATCAATCGCACGCAGCTGCGTTTCAAACCAATCGATGTGCTCCTCGGTATCAATGATCATATGTTCCAGAAGATGTCTTGTCGTAAAATCTCCGACCTTGGCACAGTGCACGATCCCCTTCCTGAGCAGCTCCGCATCCTCCCGCTCAAAATCCAGATCGGCTTGGAACAGCGTTCCTACGTCCTGTCCCTGTGCTATCGTATCAAGCCGTCCCACCTCCGGCGTACCGTTGAGATACAAGATATGGTCTATCAACCCGGCGGAGTGCTCCACTTCCTCATTCGCCAAATGACTGTAGTGTTCATGCAGCCGCTCGTATCCCCAATTCTTACACAGAGCCGCGTGCAACAAGTACTGGTGAACGGCCGTCAATTCGGATCTCAGCACCTGATTCAGAACCTCCAGGACGCCTTCTTTGGCTTTCACGATCTTCCTCAGGATTCTTTCTTGATTTGTTCGGCCAGGTAATTTTCTAGGCCGACTTGTTTGATGGTTTCCAATTGAGTTTCGATCCAGTCAATATGCCCGTCGACATCCTTGGCCATATCTTCAAGCATATGCCGAGTCGTAAAATCTGTGACCTTCGTGCAGTGCACGACTCCCTCGTTCAACAAGGCCAGCATCTCCTGCTCCGCCTTCAAGTCCAATTTAAATTGCTCGGGCACCGTCTCGCCCACCTGGACGGTGTTCATTCGTTGCACATTCGGGACGCCTTCCAGATAGAGAATATGGCCGATGAGTTCATCGGCATCTTTCATCTCATCGATGCTCCGTTCTCTTACCTTATGATGAAGCCGTTCGTACCCCCAATTTTCACACATCTTGGCGTGGACAAAATACTGGTTGATGGCGGTCAAGTCCGCCGTCAGGATTTTATTGAGAATATTGACGACGCCTTCTTTGGCTTTCATGATATCCCCCCTCCTTTTACATCGGACCAGCTCGTGTTCGTTATTATCATCACGTCTCCTCCTTGGCGTCAACCCAAGAAATGTATACATTTCGAGTTTACTTCTCAATTTCGATGAAATGAATTCTCAGTACCAGACGAACGCGTCGCCGCCACGGCAGTCGGCGTCCGAACCGGCTTGCTATGCGCAGCTCGACTACTTGAAAGAACAGTCCGCGGGGTGGTACATTTCCACGATCTCAACCATCCAGGACATTGATACTGCAGATGAAGTCATGAACAAGCTGGCCACCCGTTTCTGCTCACTCCTTTTTCTATTTGCCCTCATGGCAGTGTTCATTCCCGACCTTGCTGCCGCGCATGGGAACGTGTCGATTGAAGAAGACATCTGCGTGCGAAGAATCGGCGGGAACATGGTGCATTTCAGCGCTTACCAGCCGCAAATCGAGCCCAAAGCTCAGTACTGCACGGATATCCCGGATGTAGGTGATACCTTTCTCGTCGTGGACCTGGTCGATCCGAGCTTGCGTAACCTCCCGGTAGGCGTGAAGATCATCAGAGGGGTCAATGAGAACGAGCAAGACGAGGCCAAGACGGTGGCGTACTGGAAGCCGGTCTCTCATCCTGATGGCGTGGTGAGAGGAGAAGCCAGGTTGGACAAGGGCCTCTATAAGTTGATCATCACGGCAGAAGGGCTGAGCCCTTCCACCTATTTGCTACGAGTGCAGCAGGTCGACTATTCAAAACTTGGGCGCGCGGCACTCGGACCATTGGCGTTACTGCTGGTACTCGGGATCGTAGGGTACGAGCTTTCAAAATCGAGCCGTGTGCGGGGTTGGTTTGCGTCTCGCCGTCGTTCGTGAACAGCCGACGCCGCGTGTGACTATCTGAGCATTCATTTCACCATTCCAGAGAGGGATCTTTCATGAAGTCATTCGCATACCTGAAACTGACGGTTGGATGTGTCGTATTAGCCATGGGCGCCTTGGTGTCCTCACAGGTGCACGCTCATGGCGGGCTCTCCATGGCTGAAGACATGTGCAAGCTCACGGTCGGCCCGTACATGATGCATTTCAGCGGCTACCAACCTGAAAATACGCAACAAAAGCAGTTCTGTGAGGACATCCCGGCGACCGGGCAAACCATCGTGGTGCTGGATTACATCGAGCAGGAACTTCGTACGCTCCCTGCCGAAGTCCGCATCATCAAAGACACCGGTTCAACGGGTCCGGAGGACAATCTTGAAGCCATTACCGTCTTCCACCTTCCGGCGAAGGTCTATCCGAATGGCTCCATCGACTTTGCTTACACCTTCGACAAGCCCGGCAAGTTTGTTGGCATAGTCACCGTGGGCGACAAAAAAGAACATATCTCCAAGTTTCCATTCTCAGTAGGCGAACCGAAGGTCTTTTCCAAATTTCTAAATATCTATATGGTTCCAGTCGCTGCGGTCGTCATCGTCGTCGGGATTGTCTTTTTCATGCGCGACCGCCGCAAGCCGTCGCAAGTCGCGGCTTCCTAGAGGACGACGAAGACAGGACGGCTACGGATGATCAGAGTCCGGGGAAAAGAGGTTTAAAAATGTCTGGTCACTTTTTGATTCGTGCGTTGGGATGTTATTTGTTCCTGTGGGTCTTCGCTCCGTTTACGGCGTGGGCCCAACATGGACATGAATTGGCAGCCGATACGTGCGTGCTCCACATTGGACCCTACAAGATGTATTTCGCCAGTTACCAACCTGACACGTACTACGATCGGAAATTTTGCCAAGAACTACCGGGAACGGGGAATTCCGTTTTGGTGCTGGATTTCGTGGAGCAAGAACTTCGCTCAATCCCTGTAGAAGTGCGTATCATTCGGGATACCGGCTCGGAAGATAATCTCGAAGCAGTGACCGTCACCCATTTTCCGGCCAAAGTCTACCCGGCCGGATCCATCGACGTAAAATACAACTTTGACAAGCCCGGTAAGTTCGTCGGCATGGTCTCAATCGGCGAAAAACGCGAACATGTCTCACGCTTTCCTTTTTCAGTCGGAGAAACGGGAACCCTGTCACACCTGACGCACTACATCATGGTCATCGTGCCCGTTCTGGTCGGCATCGCCGTCGCCGTGTTTTTCTCCTTTCGGGATCGTCGCAAACCTTCGGGAGTTCCTGTGTCGTCACAATAGAGAACGGCGGAGCAGGGGGATGCTCGCAGAAATACCGAGCTAGACGGCCAGATGCGTCACGCTATCCGCGCTCTCATGGAGGACCAATGATCGGCTCGCCAGGCAAGCACACGTTGATCCGTTTCATCTTGGTCGTGGCATTTGTCCTGGGGGTCCCTGTCACATCGGCCTTCGCGCACTCCATGTTGGTTAAGGCGGAACCACCACGACGGGCCGTCCTCACCAAGGCGCCAAGTCAGGTGCGCCTGTGGTTCAACGAGAAAATCGAGGGGGACTACGCTTCCCTCACGGTCCTCGATGACAAGAAACAGCCGATCACCGATGTGAAACCCTCCCTGGTTCCTGATGACCACAAATCGATCGTCCTACCGCTGCCCGAACTGGCCCCAGGCAAATACTCCGTCAAGTTTCGCGTCCTCTCGGTGGACGGACATGTCGTCGAGTCGACGTTCGACTTCACCGTGAAGGGTGAAACACACAAGAAATGATCGAGGTCGCTAGCGCGCTGTTTCGCTGTCTGCAGCTGGCTTCCTCTATGCTGCTGATCGGTGGTTGCATTTTTTTAGCAATCGCCGAAGAGAAAGGTTCCGCATCCGGGCACACGTGGCCCGCTCGTCTGAAACAGACCTTTCCATGGCTCGCCGTAACCTTGTTGCTGGGATTGTTCGGTCTCCTCGCCGCGACAACGGCCCAAGCGACCGGAGTTCCTGAAAACGCCTGGAGTCCTCAAGCTTGGTTGGATTTCATACAAAAGACCCGCATCGGGTTGATTTGGACCCTGCGCGCTGCAAGCGCCCTCGCTGTCCTTGCGATCGTCCTGTACCTTCGGACTTCAGCCTCCGGACGATGGCGCTATGTTCTCTGTGCCACGGCGGCGGCGCTGCCCCTGACTCTCGGTGCTCTCGCGAGCCATTCAGCGGCCGAAGAGGAAGCGGTCTTGGCCACCGTAACCTATGCGTTGCACCTCATCGTCGCCAGCGTTTGGTTTGGCGGTCTCCCCGGCGTGATCCTCGTCGCCTCCACCGCCGCGACCGGATCAGCCGACGACCGATCCCGTGCCGGAGAAGTGCTGAGCCGTTTTTCAGCAATTGCATTCCCCACGATGATCGCCGTGATCCTGTCGGGCCTCGTCGTGGCCAATCGTATGATCGATACGAATTATGCCGGACTCGTCGCCACACCCTACGGCTGGTTCCTCATCACCAAACTCACGCTGCTGGCTATCATTCTTTTTATCGCCTCACGCGCGAAATCGGTCTGGGTACCGTCGCTGAAGCAGAGTCCGTACACGGCCGCAGTCGGAGGGAAAAAGCTCCGGACGGGAGTGCGAATCGAGTTCATCCTCGCCGTCCTGCTGGTCATCGTCGCCACATTGTTGGCCAACGCGGTGCCTGCCAAGCATGAGGTCATCGACAATTGGCCTTACCCGTTCCGGTTCTCCATCGACGCGACATGGGGCGACTGGCTCGTGCGGACGATCGTGTTGACCGGCCTCGTCTTACTGATCCTGGCCGGAACGGCAATCGTGCTCGGCCGCAAAAAGCATTGGGCCATCTCCTGGAGAATCGCCGTCCCGACAGTGCTGGGACTTCTAGGACTGGGGGCAACACTGTATCCCATTTCCGTGCAATCGTATCCGGAGACCTATCGGAAAACTCCGGTCCCGTTCGACGCCATCTCCATTGCCAACGGCGTCGATTTATTTGCCGCCAATTGCGTTCCCTGTCATGGCCCCCAAGCAAAGGGGAACGGCGTGCTGGCCAAGACCTTGCCGAAACAACCGGTAGACCTGCTGACCGAACCCCATACCGCCATGCATACGGCGGGCGACTTCTTTCATTGGCTGACGTACGGTCGATTCAACGGTATCATGCCGGCCTTCGGCGAGAAATTTTCGGAAGAAGAACGGTGGGACTTGCTCAATTTTCTCCATGCCAATTCCAGAGGGTATCAATCCAGGATCATTACCCCCCGTATTCTGCCGGAACAACCGTTCATGGCCACTCCGAACTTCTCGTATGCGGCGCACGACGGCTCAAGCGGCACGTTGAAGGATTTCCGTGGAAAGCAGAGTGTGCTGCTGGTCCTCTTTTCCTGGCCGGAATCACGCGCTCGGATCGAACAACTCCGTGCGGTTGCCACCGGGATCACCCGAACGAACACGGCCATCTTGGCAGTTCCCATGACCGATCTGCCTTCCGATGAACTGGTAGCAATCGTACGCGATCTGCCCTTTCCGGTCGTTACACAGGGCGCACGGGAAATCGCCAGCAGCTATACCCTGTTCCGAAGAACCCTTTCTATCCCGGACTTGTTCGGGGAAGGAACGCGACCCAAGCACATGGAATTTCTCATCGACCGATTCGGGTATTTGCGAGCACGGTGGATTCCTAATGGAGATGGACAAGGATGGGCGGATACGACCCTCCTGACACAACAAATCACTCAGCTCAACCAAGAGGGTGAAATCTTACCTCCCCCTGGCGATCACGTTCACTGAAAACCCTCCCTGGTTACCTCGTTACCCATCTACTTCCAGTCGCCCTGACACCACTAAGCATCCCTGCTGATATTGACTTCCAAGACCCGCAGGAGTATACCTTCGACCTCCCAAGCCGAACCACTCCTTGTGCGCTGTACGCAAGGGGTTAGGTGGCCTGTCGCATGATATTTTGCTTGACTCGTCTCGAAGCTTTGTCGGATACTTGCTCACCTTTTTTTGCGGGTCCTTCCACCAGGGGAAATACACCATCGTGGTGGGACCTTTTCTTGAACGTGGCTTTCGGTAGCTGGACACTTTCATTTAACACAAGGAGGTAGGGGACATGGCAGCTGACAGTTCGGGGCGAGGGTATGACATTTCGGAGTGGTATGACTCGAAGC